>OGGM01000851.1_pt1 | contig 15314 bp, 17 predicted proteins | sample 1571251 | NCBI WGS metagenome assembly OGGM01 (sample SAMEA2582076, study PRJEB24529) | metagenome | biome: Human gut stool | place: China | collected 2011 | reverse complement strand
TGCTGAGTATGAACCACCTGATTCACGTCCTGCAATCCATGCCTTAGCTGCTGCTTCAGAACCAGATACGTTTGAAGTGTAGCTTGATTGTGATTGTGAAGGTTGTGCTTTTTGTACTGGAGCTTGTTGAGTTTGAGTACTTTGTACTGATGAGTAAGAACCTACTGAAGTCTTAGGAGCTGAGTATGAACCTTGAGTAGTTTGAGTTTGTGCTGCAGTATTGTATGAACTTGCTTGTGAAGTAAACAATTCTGAAGCAACATTAGGGTCAACAGTATCTTTACCTAAGCGAGTGTACTTCGCCATTACCCATTGGTTTGCACCAAGGTCGTACCACTTGTTACCTGCATCATCGTAGGCAGCTCTGATAACTTTCCAAGCAGTTGCGTGTGGTAAGTATTGACCAGTCATTTGCTTATCAGGACCGTATGAATTCCAAACAGCAATGCTCTTATGTGGAAGATAGTTAATTGTAACAATCTTTTCTTGTTGGCCAACAGTAACTTCTGCGGCCTTTACAGTATTTTGAGTATTATTTACAATTGCGGCACCTGCTAAAGTAAGAGCAGCTGCTGCAGCGGTTTTAGTTAAAGTTGATTTCAAATTATTGTTAAGCATATTCAAAATTAAATTCTCTCCTTGATAAATTCGATTTGAATCATTTATTTCGTCAATTTCAATTTACAGCATATATAATACATGCCCAATATTTCAGAATAGTTCCCGGAAAATTAAGGATATATTTCATCTTGTTACATTCTTGTAATATTTGTGCTTTAAATTACAATAATGTAACGATGTAACCTTTCTGTAGCAAAAAGGGCAAAAAAAATAAGGGCTAGTAGCTCTAACTCTTATTTTTCCTTCTAATCATTCTTTTATGCTTAATTGCATTAAATTGATCTATATCCGTAAATTTAAGTTGTGGGAAACTTGTAAGAAATCTTTTTTGATTCCATGACAGTGACTCAAGTAATTTATCAAAACGTTGATTAAGCTTATTTTCATCTAGCTTTATCTGCGTATTTAATCGCTCGTCCCATCGTTTAGTACTAATATGAAACTTTTCAACACTGATAATTGTAAGAACAAAGTCTGTCCCCATTCCTAATAAAATGATTAATGCCAAGTAGCCATGAGTTCTCGCTTCTTCCCAATTAATTATCTTTTGAATAAAAGGTTGAATGATTTTTACTAAAAAGACCACTCCTACTCCCCAAAATAAAGAAATTACTGGAGCAACTCTCCCCTGTACATTCCCCCACAAATGGGAGTAATCCCATAACTTCATATGAAAAACATATTGTAAAAATACACTCGCGCAATACTCAAAAATTGTCGCCACTATTATTCCTACTACATACAATAGGAAAAGATTATCCTGAATATGATAAGTAAAGATTAAAATGGTAGTTACTGCAAATCCATAAACCGGACAATACGGGCCAAACAAAAATCCGCGATAATCATAATGATGATCTTTAATTGAACAATATATCGTCTCCCACATCCAACCAATCACTGAATATGTAAAAAAGAGCACGATAATTTCAGAAAAAGTAAATGGCATTTTTAATACCTCATGAACAAACTTTAGTATTTCTTCTATATTAAAGATATCATTATTTAACTAAATAGCATCCTAAAACAACTCTGGAAAAATTAGCTAAAAAGCGTAAAAATAAACTTATCTACATATGAAAGGTATATATAATGAAGAAATTCAATAAAATTGATAGCAAATATGCAAACTTTCTCCGCTTTTTTATCATGATCGCTTTAGGAATTTTAGGCGCGTTACTTATTGTTCTAATGTTTGGACAACTACTTGCAATTGGACAAAGAATGATTAGAAATAGCTTCATTCACATACCAATCAAAGTTTTGGATGAGATTGTTACTTTCTTCCTCTTTTTTGAGTTTTCAGCAATGATTGTTGCAGCCCTTAAACACATGGGACATACAAGCTTAAATTTTTTGATGAGCTTAGGAATTACCGCCTTGTTAAGAAATTTAATTACTGCTCATGGGGAGCCTATGCAAATTTTAATTCATTCAATTGCAATTTTATTATTAATTATCGGAATCGTTATTTTGAATAGACACATAAAACTATAAATTCAATTCATAGGCTAATCGATTAGGATCTTTTGGATCCTCCTCTACCTGAATAATTCCTCGTTCACTAAAATTATGCTTTAAAGCCAAATGTTGCATGATTCTATTTTTACGTGACGTATCAATTCTAAAATTTCTAATTTCTTGGCTAACCATTATTGAGATTAGATCCGAAAACATCAAGTTTGCAAGATGCATTCCGCGGTATTTATTACTAATAGCTAATCGATGAAAAGTCGCATAATCAGATGTCTTATTTTTCCAAGAACCATCAATCTTTTGGTAGTTTGGCTCTTCGCCAATTATACTGGCTGCATAACCAGCAACTTGATTATCTACTACTAAGACAAAAGCACATTTATTTCTGATATCATTTTGTATCGTTTCTTCATTAGGATAACTGCCCTGCCACTGACTACTTCCGCTTTGCTTTAGAAATAATTTTGCTTCATTAATAATTGTCATAATTTCAGATAAATCATGATTATTAGCATAACGTGTATAAATTAAAGTCACTATTTTTCACTACTTTCATTTTTCTAATAGTATACCTAAAAAAGCAGGGAAAAAACCCTGCTTTTCATAATGTTTATTTCTAACTTTCCTTCAAAAATTTTCCTAATTCTTCCTTAGAAAAACTATCTCCATAATCTTTTTCTAAACGTTGTAAAATTTGTTGATCGTTTCCACCAAAATCTTTTAGAGCTAGAATCAATTTCTTTATTCCTATTAATTTTTCTTTTTTCTTTCCTTCTTTCGTCCCTTGTTCGATACCTTGCTGAATCCCTTGACGAATGCCTTGCTGTATTCCTTGTTGTATTCCTTGCTGCATCCCTTGCTGCATTCCTTGCTGCATTCCCTGATTTATTCCTTTTTCAATTCCTCGTTTTAAGCCTCTCTCTTCTGCATCTTGTTCACGTTCTAGCAGCTTAGTTTCATAATCCATAATCATATCCCTCCATTTCTCATCACTATTAATTTCTTTAATTCTATTTTGAGCAATATCAAAATATGCATCACCAGATATAGGCAAGTTTTTCATTAGCTTTACCAAATTAAGTAAAGTCTTAGTTTCATTTCCACTAGGAATTCCATTTGAATTAATTATAATTTTGGTCAGCCCATCCTGCAATACATCTGTTTGGTTATCAGAATTTATAGTTAAATACTTACTTTTAATTGGCTTCTTTTCAGCTAAATTAAATGAGCAGAGAAAAATTATATAGACATTCTTTAGATTTCGATATGTACTTCCTTTCTTCAAAGTATATCTTTGATCTGCCTTCGCAGCATAGTAACGCATTCTGCGTGCTATATCATCAGTGTTTGTTGTCTGTACTTCAATGTTATAGAGATTATGATTATAATCTTCAACTAAGATATCTAAACGAACGTCTTTCTGATCATAATGTTCGGGATCATTTATTTCTTCTTGCTTATGTGGAAAATAGATGTCTTCAATAGCTAACTCTGGCAAGATTCCTTGCAAAACATGCTTGCAAAATTCTTTATTTGACATTCCTTCGCCAAATACCTTGTCTTCTGTAAAACCGAACCATGGTTTTTTATGCATATTTTTCATTCGGCACCTCTTTCATACTTTTGTTCTATTAGTTATTACGCGAAAAAATGCCGAATTTTTTCATTATATTAAAAATGTGTAAAAAAAGCCTTTCAAAGCAAGTTCTACGGAACTCTTTGAAAGGCTTCTTTAGTTAATACCCTGAGTGCTGAATGCCAGAGCAATGGGTAATTTCTACCAGTCCAAGTGTATCAGGCGATTACAATGCTAAATTATTTTCGTTGTGCACTGACTGTGCATTTAATTAACCCATGTTTTCATCATTTCTTTATCTACATCTTTAGTAACACCTACATAAACCTTCATAAAGGTTGCTAAAGAATGCCCCATTCTTTCCGCTGCCCATGAGTAAGAAATTCCAGGTTTATTTGCTAGTTTAGTACAAATAGTATGTCTAAAACTATACAGAGAAAGTTTTTTATTTTTAGAATTAATATCTAGCTTTTTACATACCTTACGTAACATATCATTCATACCGCTTTGAGATAATGGCTTTCCCATTGTAGCAAATTGATAGTTTCTTAAATTTAAAAATACTAGATCCTTATTGTTATGTATTTGATGGTCTTTTAAAAAGACTTTCTGTCTTTCCTTATAATTCTGTATAAATTTTGCAAGATCTTCTGAAATAGGCAATACAGTACGAGTGAATCCTTTAGGACGTGCCTTTAAAGCACCGTTAAAATCTTGAATATAATCAGACCAACTATCTGATATTTTAAAGGTCCAAAAACCATCTTTTTTTATTAGATTAGAAAATTTTAAAGCTTGTACTTCAGCAGGACGCATGCCAGTTTCTGCTTCAACCCATATAGCTAATTTGGCATTTGAATTATAAACAGTAGACTTATTTAATTCTTCTTTTACTTCATCTTTTATTAATTGAAGTTCTTCATCAGTAAATAAATATTGTTCTGGTTGTACTGTGAAATCACTTTTCTTGAAGAACTTTCTTAATGCACGTTCTGGAACAGGATTTTCTTGAATTGCTATACCAGCCATTTCCTTAAAAAAGTTTCTCATATGAACTAATCTAGTAGCAATTATTGAAGTTTTGCTTACAGTAGTATGATGAGTTTCTACATAAAAGTGTGCATATTCATTAACCATACTAGTAGAAACATCTTTAATCTTAATATCTTTAAAATACTTTTTAAACGATTTAGCCGAATCACCCCAAGCCTTCAAAGTTACAGGAGAAATAGTCTTTTTTCTATCCTCTACATATTTTAAAAAGGCATCGCTAAATATATCATTACCCTTAGTAGGTTGCGCCAAATTTTCAAATTTAAGCCACATTTTTCTTTCTAGACTAATAGCTTCTTTTTTAGTGTCCGTATATTCTACAGGACATGAAACACGTTTACCCGTAACTTTATCAATTGGCTGTATCCTAATTTGCCATTTATTTTTATATTTTCCTTTCTCAATTTTCCTTATCATATTTTTTACACCTCATATAAAAAGTAGATGTTACCATCTACCTTATTTGTTCCACACAGTTACTGTATCTTTATGAAATCCTGCTTCTTTAAGCCAATCTTCAACTTCATCAGCCAAATAATAGGCTCTTCCTTCTGGCAATTGATGATATGGCATGCCAGCTCTTTTAAACTTATAAAATACTGTTGTGCTAATATTTAAATACTGTCTAATTTCTTGTCCATTTAAAAGCTTCATTTGTTATAACTCCCTTTTCTTATTTGTTTACTAGGCTAGCTTTTAATTTGAAAATGAGGCATAATTTATTTGAACGTGATAAGCGAAGAAGTTATTTCAATTTCTTTGCTTTTTTTATGCTTAATTTTCATAAATTCTAACCCTAATCCTTACTCGGTTCTTCAATTAGCTTAGCTATTTCATTAGATTTTAAAGTCTTAATTGCGTCTTTTTCCAAACCAATTTTACTTAAAAAATTTGTTGTAACTTCTTTTGCAAAAAGTCTTCTTCCTAATTGTTCAAACTTATCTACTTTATTATTAACATCCAATTCTTTATAAAATTGTTGGGGTGAATATGGTGTAGTAATGACTAAGCATTCTAAATTTAATGGAACATCATGATAGCGTCTTGGTGCATGTTTATCGTGATTATATGGATCTGTAATTCTTAGTAAATCACTGTATTTCATTTCGTCTGGTCTTAAATCGTCCCAAATCACAAACTTTTCGCCATTATAATCTTGAAAGTAATCTCGACTAGATCCTAAAGTAATAAACTCTTTATTTCTTAATAAATATCTAGCTAACGTAGATTTACCTACTCCTGCGAGTCCCCATAACCAATAAGTTTTCATTTTATGTCCATTAAAACTAGTCAACCATTCTCGATGCTCTTTTTCTTTTTGGATCTCGATTATCTTATCAATTAAAGTCATATTTTTAGCGTAGTTGTAAATTCCAATTTTCTCTTTCAATTCATTTAAAGTAATTTCATTTCGAGAAAATTCAGAAATATAACCTTGAACAAGTTTAGGACTCTTCTCTCTTGCTCCTTTTGAAATAGTTGTAATTTCTTCTATTTTCTTTGGAAAATTGAATGAAGCGACTACTTTTTCAGGAGGATATTGAAACTTATTTTTTGCCGAATCAGTGCGATGGATTAAATAGCTATAAGCATTGTTTATCCTGCCTTCCCATATATCTACCTGATTTTCTTTATCCTTGAATATCGATGCTACATGAGCAACAGTTTGAGGATTTAGAAATCTTAAGACACAATGTATATGTGTTTCAACAATTATCCCTTCTCCAGTGTGATCTTTATCATGGACTATATATGCCCATTCATCACAATTTGACTTATTTAAAATAGATTTAATATTATTTAGTTCTATTTTTAAATGTGAGACTTGTTGAACATACATAAACTGACGTTTCCTTGTTGTTTTTTTCATACCTTTCAACTCCTTCGTAAAAGCTTGCACACTTTGCACAGTTTGGTTTTTCGGGATAACAAGCCCAAACCAAACGCGTAAAATATTGACATAATGCTATTTATTATTATTTGTTGCACATTTAGTACACAATTCTTATATATTTTTACTAGATGCTTGCCAATGGCTGTGCTTGTTGCACGCCATGGCAGCATCTAGTTTTTACTTTTAATACCTACAAGAACATAGTAACCACGCTCCTTCTCATGAGAAAAATTATATTCTGGATACTGAGATGTTATTGCATCTACAAATGCATCTTTATTCTCTTGCCACATTTTACGAGCTTGACCATTAAATGGAATTTTTGCTTTAACGAGCATTTTATTATGTTCAAAATCGGCGTAACTCCATCTAACGCAGTTATTGAAAGACTTAGATACAAAATTTGTTTTTCCAGTTTCAGGATTAATTTCATCTACTCTTAGTAAGGCTTTTTTTACCAGTCTCGTTGCTTTAAATGCTTTGAATAAGTTAAAAAAATTATCACGTTTAATACTTCTTTTAGCCATTTCTGCAATAAATGCCACAAACGCAATTAAGATTCCGAATAGACCTACCAAGCTTAATATGTGATTAGCTCTTAATATAATTAGTCTTATAATTTTAAAATCGATAATATATTTAGTAGCATATTGCAATGTATAACTTGCTACCCCTATAACTAGACCATATTTAATTGTATAAATAGTAGATCTAACATTCATAAAATTTCTCCTTTGTGTAAGTTGGTGCTAAAAATGGTAATACTTGATATGGATGGTTATCATCTACCACCTGTATTAATCCTGTGCCTTTGCCGATGGGAATAACAATTCCATCAGGATTTAGGTCAGGAAATAAAAACTGCGTTGTTTTTTGATTTATGTTACCTACTTGAATTAATACGTTTACCTGTTCTCTAACAGAAACTGGAATGGTATTATAGTCAAAACGTTGTGAGACTAATAGCAGATGTACCCTTGTAGCACGCCCCAATAAAGCAATTTGACTTATTAAAGATGAAAAAGCATCTTTAATTTTTTTATTTACGCCTTCTGTGAGTGCCAGTACTTCATCAATTGCGATAGTTAAGTGCTTAAATTGATAATTTGGAGTTTTATATAAAATTTTTTGCCTAGCATTAATCGTTTCCAACGCTTGACTTAAAGCCTCGTTAACTTGACTAACAAAGTCGGACTTAGATCGATTATCACTAGGATGAATAACTTCAATTCCATTGTCTCTAGCCCATCGACTTGGAGAATCAAATTTCGGATCTACAATTACCAGTTTAGATAACCTCTTTAACATAGAAAGTAAATAAGTTAATAAATATGATTTTCCTGAACCGGAATTTCCAGCAATAGCAATAGAAGTTAAGCTGTCCATATTGATTGAATAGTTTTTCATTAGGGGAATTCGTTTTTTATTCGAATTAGCTACAGCAAAATCTGAAAGACTATTAATGTACAATCTTTCAGGTACACCTTTCATCCAGTTATACTGCAGAGCCCTTGCATTATGGATATCTCCACTATTTGTCGAAACAAAATATGCTCCATTTTGCTTCAATACTGTGTAAATAGGATAAAGACTGGCATTAGCTATTTTAAATATCCGCTGATACAAATCATTACCTACTATGAAAGCTGCAGGCATATTGGGTATAAATCTAAAGCCATTGTCATCCACTGTTACGGAGAAACTATGATTATAGCTATCGTCACCATCAGCACTTTCAGTAAGTGCCATATTTAGAGCCTGGAGTAGATACTTCTTTACATCTTGATGATCCATTTTTCTACACCTCACTTAGACCTTTTGCTTTAAAGTACACATTTCTTTGCACTTCACAAGCTTCTAAATCTGTAAATTTAACTTCTGATAGAAACTTAGGAAGTTTGACACTATCGGTAAACTTCACCTTAAAGGGTTCTGTTCCTTTTTGGATAAACCAAGCCTTATACGCTACCACTTCTCCAGTATTCTCACCATTTTTCCATTTTGTTTGAGTCTCTAATGCTGTACTCAATACTTTAAATGGGAGATTAACGTCAACATATTCCTTTGCAATATCTTCACTATAGCCAGCTGAAAATTTCTTTTTCATGAGAAATTCTCCTTTCTAAAACTAAAATAATTTTGATACAATGATCTGTATCATTTTCAATTATATATTATTTTAATTTTGATACAATATCAAGTATCAAAAATGGCATTTTTATTTACTTTTTGATGAATAAACCTAGCACGTAAATGAACTATGATATAATTACAAAAGAAATGAGGTGTTGAAATGACTAATCAAAGTAGAACTTATAATCAGCTTTTTGCTGAAAGAATAAAAAAATTAAGATTAGATATGGGTTTTACTCAAGATCAATTTGTCGACTATTTAAATTCAAAAGGTTTAAAAATATCAAGAACTTCTTTAGCTAGATATGAAGCTCAATTAAGTACACCAACATCTCCAACATTGCAAAAGTTGTCACATATCTTTGGGATTAGTACTGATTATTTCTTAGAAGATACAGACTTATCACAAACTTATCAAAACATAACAAAAACGCTTCACACTCATTACTTTTCAAAAGTTACTGCTGATGATAATCTACATCAAGAGATAAAATCTTGGATTGATGATCCTTTTTCAGAATCAACATTAATTGATCCTTTTTCAAATATTAATTTGAAGAATCCTTTTCATTTATACATGGATAAAGATGGAAATATAAAAGGAAATTATAAAGCATATCCTATTACAACTGAAATGGCTAAATTTTGGCGAAGTATGTTTGACTTCCTTTATAAGGATATTCAAGTTACCTACTTTTTAAACAGCAAAAAATCACCTTCATTTGAAGACTTGTTAGCGCAAAAGATAAGAACTCATAAATATCTTGTTGATAACGAGAATTTGGTTCGGGCATTAATTGATTCGACAGCAAATATCGCTAAAAGCACTAAATTAATTGTCTCTGATTATAAAAAAGGACTCCAACCCTATACTGCTATAGTTGATAATACACATAATGCTATATCAACACTCGACAGTTTATATAAATCATTAAAAAATGGTTTGAAACAAACAAAAGAATTTGAAGATAAAAAATAAGCTTATTACCTTTGGTATCGGTAATAAGCTTATTTCTTTAACTATTTACTTGTTAATCTTTGATACATCTTAAACAAATGAGCCACTGCATCACTTTCAGTTGTTCCTTTAATTGGTAAACCATAAGCTTCCATTACTGCGCGATCATTATCTTGATGTGCCTTAAGTAATTCCTTTGGCATAGTTAATGGATCATAAAGATCAGCAAGTGAACTATCTGGATATAATGCACGTGCATCTAAAATAGCTTGAGCCGTCTTCTCAATTTTTGCTTTTTGCTTATCTGTTGGTGTTGGCCAAGGAAAATTGTTATATACAATATCAATTGAATACTGATAATCACTTTTCATTCTACCCGTTGTTAATCTCATCCATGCCATATGCATATTAGATTCTAAAATACCAAAATCAAATATATTAGCTTACGCGTGGTGCTAGTTAAATCGTTTTAGTTAAATAAAAAGTCCAATCTTGTTAGACTCGACTTGTAAATAGTAATAATAGAAAAGAGTCTGACTAGATTGAACTGTCTTAAGCTTAAGCATTTTTCTCATCATTTACAAGTTAGTTTTACTCGTTTAAACAATATTTGTCGTTCTTGGTATAAGCTGTATGCTCCGAACTCCCTTAAGCATCGCAGAAATACAGATCAGATCAAGCTATCTGATAGTTCCATCTTAGCTATGCTTATCTGGCAAGCGGAATTAGGGATTGAATCACAAAGAAGATTTTGCAGGTTCTTTGTAGGATTATCCCATTCCCGATTTAATCGCCGAGCTCGTCAACTTTTGCCTTTAATCTATCTGATTCGTCATACTTTGAACCAAGAAGTGGATCTTTCAGGTAAAATTTTGATTATTGATAGTTTCCCAGTTCCGGTCTGCCAACCTGTTCGTAATTATCGCGTCAAAATCTTTCATGATATTGCCGATATTGGTTATAAGGCGACTAAAAAAGTCTACTATTATGGGTTCAAGGTTCACGCAATAGTGAGCGATGATGGCTATCTGCTTGATTACGCAGTCACTAAAGCATCGGTGCATGATGCTAAAGAAACAGTAGAATTGATGAATAATACCCATCCTACTAATCATTATCTTTTAGGCGATTAAGGTTATTTAGGTAAGGATTTAGCCGCTAAACTAAAACACATGGGCTATGTGCTTTGGACACCGTATCGTAAAAATATGCAAGGTGCTAAAAAACATAACAATCATCAACTAATGGCGGTCAGACGGACAATTGAGAGTGACTTTGCTTTGCTTAGTTATTACAATGCCGAAAATAATCGCGCTAGAAGTCTAGCGGGTTTTCAAGAACGCCTAGAGGTTGCAGTGTTAGCTTATAATATGGCATATTGTCTAGAACGATTTAACTAGCACCACGCGTAATTAAATATAAACAAATATAAGACAATTAGAGATGCCGCAGGCTTAGTTATGCGAAAGTCTGAAAAAGGTGATCATCCTTTGGCTTATACGAGCAAACTAGTCATGTATATTCAATCGCAAATTGCATTCAAACATTTATCTTTAACTAATCAGCAACAAAAAATATTAAAAGAACTTCAAAAAAGGTCACAATATGTTAACTTAAATTATGTTTATACCAGCCCGCTTAATGATATTAAGAAATTTAAACAAGAATAATTTTTCCTACTCATATAAAAAAAGCAGCTAAAGTAAACACTTTAGCTGCTTTTCTATTATTAAACTAAATCATACATTTCTGGCATTCTGCACCATTTTGAATTAAACATTCGTCTGCAGTCAAGTTCTCACTACCAGCTAAAACTTTTTCTCTTACTCTAACATAATAAATTGAGTTGCATCGCTTTTTAAAGGCATAAATATAAGCCTTATTTAAATCTCTTGTTGTTGCATTATCTTCAACAAATAAAGTTAACGAAATTGATTGATCAACATACTTTTGTGCAGCAGCTGTAATATCAATAATAGCATTAGGTCCTACTTCATATGCACCCTTTTCGTAATACTCATAATTGTCTTTATTAATCTTATAAGCTGGTACATAAATTCGACCCAAATCAGCCTCTTTGCGTGTTTCAACAGGAGCTACTACTGGCTGCAAACTTGGTGTACATGAAGATAAATAACTAATTGATCCAGTAGGTGCAACTGCTAATAAGTTAGCATTAGCTATACCTGTCTTTTTAATTTTAGTAATCAATTCTTCCCAATCTTCTTTAGTTGGAATAACTAATTTATATTTAGCTACAATTTCTTTAATCTTGTCTGTTTTCGGTGAGACCTCCTCATCAATAAATTTTTTGAAATAATCACCACTAGCATATGATGAATCTTTGAATCCTTTAAAAGCACCATACTTTTCAGCTAATTTATTTGATTCTTTAAATGCATGGTATGCAATTGTATAAAAGAAAATTCCTGTAAATTCAACTGCTTCTGGTGAATCATAATAAATATGATTAGTTGCTAAAAAGCCATGTAAATTCATTGCTCCTAGGCCGATTGCTCGATTAGCTTTATTTCCCTTTTCAATTGAAGGAGCACAATCTAAATCTGAAGACCTGGCAACACGATTAAGCGCTTGAACACTATCAGAAACCAAACTACCTAACTTGTCAGCGCTATTCATTGCTGCTGCAATATTAAGTGATCCTAAATTACAACAAACATCGTAGCCCGTCTTATTAAAACTTAAGTCTTCATTATAGGTACTTGGCGTATTAACCTGAGCAATTTCTGAACATAAATTAGACATCACGATCCGCCCCAATTTCTTTTGTGGGTTTCTTCGATTTACAGTATCTTCATACATAATATAAGGATACCCTGATTCAAATTGAACTTCAGCAATAGTTTGGAAGAATTTTCTAGCACTGATAAATGTCTTTTTAATACATGGATTATTAAGGAGATTTTGGTATTCTTTAGTAATTGAAATATCTGACATTGGTTTACCATATTCACGTTTAATATCATATGGTGAAAACAAAGCCATCTTTTTATTTTCTTTGGCTAGTTCAAAAGTAATATCTGGAATCACTACGCCAAGTGATAAAGATTTAATTCTTACCTTTTCGTCAGCGTTTTCTCGTTTAGTATCTAAAAATTGCATAATCTGGGGATGATGGGCACTTAAATAAACTGCACCGGCACCTTGTCTTTGCCCTAATTGATTGGCATAAGAAAATGAATCTTCTAGTAATTTCATTACAGGAATTATCCCACTAGATAAATTCTTCATTTTTTTAATAGGTGCACCTAATTCACGCAAATTAGTTAAGCATAGAGCAACACCACCACCACGTTTAGATAATTGCAGACTTGTGCTTATTGCTCGTGAAATTGATTCCATATTGTCTTCAACTCTGAGCAAATAACATGAAATATATTCACCGCGTCTCTTTTTACCTGCATTCAAGAAAGTCGGAGTTGCTGGCTGGAAACGATTACTAATAATATCTTTAACTAAATTCAAGGCCAGTTCTTCATTGCCATCAGCTAAAAATAAAGCATTCATAACAGCCCGATCTTCAAAACGTTCTAAAAATTGTTTATTATCGTTTGTTTTTAAGGCATATGCTTTATAGAATTTAGTTGCACCCATAAAGTTCAAAAAGCTAAAATTTTGTGCATAAGCTAATTTGAAAATTTCTTTAATAAATTTAGCTGTATATAAATCTAGAACTTTTTTATCATAGTAATTATTATCAACTAAATAAGCTAATTTTTCTTCTAAAGAAGCAAACTTTTTCATTCTTGGTTCAATATGATTTTCAAGATATTGCTTAGTAGCTTCCTTGTCAGCTTTAAAATTATAATTTCCTTTTTCATCTTTAAATTTAGCAAGTGCATTTAAAGAAATATATGAATCATTATTAAGATTATCAGTCATTGTCTTCACCTGCATCAGCAATTATTTTATTAACATTATTTACATCTTCAGTTGTTCCCAGTAACTCAAATTTATATAGATAAGGAACATGTAATTTCTTAGAAATTACATCCCCTGCCAAGGCAAAAGAATTACCGAAATTGGTATTTCCACTAGCAATAACACCAATACATTTTTGCCGATTAGCCAATTTGTTCAAAAAGTGGATAACTTGCTTAGGCACAGCACCTGTAGTCCCATGGCCACCAGAATAAGTTGGCGTAATTAAAATATATTCTTCAGAAACTGAAATTTCTTTACTGAGTTTAATAGGAATCCTAATAGAATTACAATCTAACCTTTCTACAAAACGTGCTGTATTATTTGAAGTGGAAGAATAATAGACAACTAATGGCTTTTTAGAAATCCCAGTCATCATCTTTAGTCTCCTCTCCTGTTCCCATTACATATGAAGAACCATTACCAGAAAAGAAATCATGGTTTTCATCAGCTTGAGCTGATAATTGAGCGAATACTTCTGGAGAAACATAAGTTTCTTCTGCGGTAAAAGGAGAATCATAGCCTAAATTTTGTAAAAATTTACCTGCATTATACAAACTGAAATGAATTGCATCATCAACCAAATCAAAATCATCATAAAGCTCGTGCAAATATTTCTTTTCCAAATCAATTAGTTTATCTAAGAAATCAAAAACGAATTTTTTCATTTCTGCTTGTTTAGCTGGAGCTAATTTCTTTACGGCCAATTGATATTTGTAACCACTATAATAATTGTGAATAACCTTATCTCTTAAGATCAATCTAATAATATCAGCAGTATTAGGCAATTTACCTCTTGCAGCTAAATAAAATGGTAAATAAAAACCACCATAAAGCAGGAACCCTGGCATAATTGCTGCGGCAACCTTTGATTTAAGCGGATCATTGCCTGTATAATACGGAATTACCGCTTTAGCTCTTGCTTGTAAAGCATCATTATTAACTACCCATTCATGCGCTTCTTCAATTTGTTCACTAGTACATAAAGTAGAAAAAATAGTTCCATATGATCTTGCATGGACAGCAACCATAAAAGCAAAATTTGCATAGATAGCTTGCTCTATATCAGTTTGTGAATTTTTAATTTGGGCTACATCACCCACACTTGATTGAGTTGTATCTAATAAAGTCAATCCAGTGAAAGTGCGAGTTATAAGCTGTTGCCAGTCATCAGATAATTGATTCCAAGAACTTATATCATTCGAAACTGGGATTTTTTCAGGTAACCAAAAGTTTTGAGTAACTCTGTTCCAAACCTCAAGATCCTTATCATCTTTAATGTCATTCCAGTTAATAGCTCGCATATTTTTGCCGTTGTTATTGTAAGCAAATTCAACTGGTGACTGTGAATGATCATAATAACTCATATTTTTTGCTCCTATCATTATTTATTGTTTTATCTAATATATGTGTGAGCATACTATAGCATCGTCTACTCAATAATACAACATGTGGATTTTTTGGCTATTTATAGTCAATATATTGTGGCTAAGCCGTTTTTGATAATACAAAATTATTTTCAAATTTATTTTATCTTCCAAAAATAATGTAGGTGTTGTTTTTTGCTTTTTTGACAAAAAAATCTCTAATAACTATTTTTATTGTTATTAGAGATTATTTATTCTAAATACGCGTGGTGCTAGTTAAATCGTTTTAGTTAA
>OGGM01000838.1_pt1 | contig 15733 bp, 18 predicted proteins | sample 1571251 | NCBI WGS metagenome assembly OGGM01 (sample SAMEA2582076, study PRJEB24529) | metagenome | biome: Human gut stool | place: China | collected 2011 | reverse complement strand
TTCCGACGCGCTCCGGCAATCCCGCGCGGCCACGGCGGTCTCATGGTCCGACCACGCCTTGCAGCCGACACCGCCCGCGACGGCCAACGCGGCCGCGCACACCATGGCGACGACCGCCACGGTCCGCCTGGAACGGTGCGGGCCCTCGGGCTCCGCCATATCAGTGGCTTCCGGCTGGTCGGCCACCGCCGCCAGTTCCTCCGTCTCCGCCATATTCCCATCCATGACTTCTCTCCTTGGTTCCGAGATCTTCGTGGAATATCCTAACCGGACCACATGCCCCCTCACCGATATCGGAACCATCGCTCGTCGTCCGACGCGGGCAACGGTTCCCTCCCGTGCCGTACGACGGGACGTTCTCCTGCAGGCGATCCCCTATGATGATAGCGTTGATGATACGAAAATCCCGTATGCCGGGCGAATGGAGGGAGAGGCCATGAGCGTTCAATTCCGACCCATCACGGGCAGGGAGGACGGGGACTGGTTCGACGAGGAGGAACCGTTCCGTATCCCGCCCTCGTACATGCTCGTGGACAACGGTCTCGTATGGGCATGGTCGCCGAACGGATGCTACAGATGCTCGTTCCGGTATCTGGAAAGCGCGATGGTGTTCACGTTCCTTGACCGGTGGGGATACCGGCATGACCGGATCGTCGCCTGGAACGTCCTGGACGACATGGGATTCCTCTCACGGGCCTTCAAAATCCAGATCGGCAGGGAACTGTCGGTGAGGACGAATTACTCGAAACTCATGGGGGGAAAGCTACCTGGCCGTCAACTGTTCACACTGCGGCGCCATCCAGGGAGTCAACTTCATCATCAACGACTACCTCGGCAGGGGCGGCGTATTCTCCAACCCGCGATACGATTCGATCCCCATTCAGGTCAAAAGACTCCCGCTTCTCACCCGGGATAAGCCGGGAACGTACCGGTGGGCGTTCGAGGACCCGTTCACGCGCGATGTCCCCGCACGCAGGCTCGTGGCGGACCAGCCGTTCCGTTTCCACCCGGCCCCCACGTCACGGAATCCCTCGCCATGGAACCCTCAGGCAAGACCATAAGGCCATGACGCCATGAAGGGCACGGGGAACGGTCCGGCAGTCAGCGTCCGCGATGCCGCCAGGCGAGAATGATCCACACGAGCGTGTTGGCCGTGACCAATGCCAGATTCACGTAATCGACCGGTAGCACATCATCATCCCACCCGAACCGCAGGTACATCAGGCTCTTGCCCACGCCGCACGCGTACAACACCGTCAGAATCCATCCCGCAACACGCAGTCCACGGGCCATGCCCGTGGACGGGTCGGGACCGCGATGGCCTGCCGGCATCATCCGATCGCCCAGCACCTTCACGCACAGGATAAGCTCCACCGCGTACATGACGCCTCTTGCCAGATCGGTCCAGTTCATCCATGCCTCCCCGTTCCAGCGGAACGCGTTCCCGTCGTCATCCGTCATCTTCCTCCGACCCCTGGCCGGCACGTATGGAATTCACGGTCTGTTCCGACAATGATTCAAGGATGGAGGCCATGCGATCCAATTCGTCCGGATCGGCCGACCCCGCATCCATTTCCTTCGCCTTGTCGTACTCCTGGCCGAGTCTCGTGAGCAGATACGGCAGGTTCAGGTCCGCGTCCCGCGTATCGTCCAACACGCGTTCGGCCTTTTCCAACGCCGTATGGAACCGTTCGCGCTTGTCCTTGTCGGCCTTGCGGCCCAGCACGTCCGACGCCTTTCCGTACAGGGACTTCAGGGTCCTTCGGGCCTTGCGCATCCGCGTGGCTTCACCGTCGGCCTTTTCCTTGGCCCTCTTCAACGTCGCATTGTCGCAATCCGCGTCGCAGCTGATCGCCGACACGCTCGGACGGTTCCTCGCCTTGACCCAGCGTCGTGCCAGGTCCTCGTCGGCCTTATGCAACGCCTCCGCGTCGATGTTTGTCCCGTACCGTTCCGAATCCTTGTCGAACAGGCCGGCCTGACGGTCGCGCGACAGCACGGCCCGCTCGCATGCTGTCACGTTCCCGTCATGCGCCATATCCATCCGATCCACGAGGATGATGCCGCCGACACCCGCCACCGCGCATACGGTCGCGCCTATGGCGATGATCCTCACCATGGTCGAGCCGCCGGGACGACGATCACGACGATCATGCCTCCCGCCGTCATCGGGGCCGGCCGCAGTGTCATACGCCGTCGGCATCCAGTCGGCATTGAATCCTTCCATTCGCGTCTCCTCCTTCGGGGCTCGTCGTCGATTCCGCCACGGAAAACGGCCGGTCCCGACGCTCAGAGAGAGAAGAAGGGGAAGAGACGCGTCGGGGCCGGCATCCATGCCCGAACGGAGAGAACCTTCGGACACGGCCTGTTCAATTATCCGAGGACGGGAGCGGGGGAGAGACCATGAATGACCAAGGGGAAATGATCCCGGACAGGGGGAAACGTCCGGAGAAAGGAGCAGGCGTCCACGGACCGGCTCTCCCGTCCCGTCATGACCATCACGCGACCCGTATCCGATATCGTCACGCGAAACGATGCGACGGGGCGGATGCCAACGATCCACGATCGAAACGAACCCGCCGATAACCTATCCCAGCACGTCGGACGCCAACCCCAACAGGCGACGGTTCTCATGCCAATCAGGCATGTTCAATATGCGGCTGAACCATTCCGGATCCGTGTCGACGTGGATGAAACCACCGATCTGACGTCCCTCATGCAACAGGCATAGCGGGAAGTATTCGACCATATGCTCGCCGTCCTTCCGTTTGGATGGAGGACCGAGCGTGAACGTGACGTTGGTGAAACGTGTGGTGGAAACGCGAACGTATTCCTCGGAAAAATCCACGGGTTCCAATCTGACGTCGTCAAGAGTGGAAAGAGCCGCAGCGACCGGACCATCCTTGGACACGCATTGACCGTACAGGTTCTGTTCCGGCAGTCCCATGAACAGCATCTGCGGCAGGTTGCAGTAGGTGGAATCGTAATTCAGCCATGCCTTGTCGTTCCTCCACAAGGTCAACGCCCTCCGCAGTCTCTTGATGCCAAGGCGTATTCCCGAAGCGCGCCGCCACGCGTATTCCACCCGGTCGAACCGGTCCCTCATAATCCGGTACAAGGCCAATGCCGTGGGATTGGACGGGGGACGACGCGAACCGGGATCACGATGATATCCCGGATCCGAGTACGGGCATTCCAGATAGGCCTTCCCGTCGTATTCCGCCACTCCCGGCACGTCACGCTTGATGTGTTTCGCGTAGGGGCGGCGATGGCCGGCATCCAGTTCGCGACGGTTCAACCCGATCAATTGGATCGGATTGTCACATTCGGGACAGACCGCGTACAACCTCCTATGCCCGCCCTCCGCAACCACGAAAGGCTCCATGCCCTTGGTCTCCATGAAATAATTCTCCTGACTGATGGCAATGGCCCTGCATTCCCCGACACGGGTCTTGAACACATCCATAGGACACCTCCGATTGGAACCGATATCGGTTCCAATCGTAGAGCCGTTCGACCATCGACGGTTCGGACGGGGCCTACCGGTATCTCCTGTTGATTCCTATCCACCATTCCGGTGGCAGTGGTGGTATCGCCCGCTCGTGTTCGGCGAATGCCAGGCACGCGAGGACCGTGGTCAGTCCGATGCCGAACTCGCGATCGTCCTGGTGCATGAGGAACACGTAGTCCTCCGTGCAGTCGTCGCAGTCCATGTGGTCGATGATCCGCCTGCGGGCCAGACGCGCCAAATCGGATTCGGCCGTATCGTTCGTCATTCGTTCGCCTCGTTTCCGTATGACGTCCGGGCCGATCCCGGACGGGCCTTCCGTCATATCCACATGCACCGCAGACGCGGATGGGCGATGGACAAGGCATCGGGACACGATCGCTTCGCCTTCCCCCGCACGCATTCCGAACACACCCATCGGAAAAGACCTCCGCGATCGGAAAACCGAGAGCCCGACCCGGCCCAATAATTGTGGTACAATTATTTCCATGATTATCTTCGATTCCAAATCGGCCTACAAGCATTTCGAGGAGGATCGGCTTGACGAGGATGAGATACGCAAGGCCATGGCGCACCCGGAATGGATCGCGCTCATTGACCCCGCCGACCCATCCATCCCGCCCGGAACACCCGGCAACACGGCGGCGCTCGTCATATGCCTGCGCCGTCCCGGCGCATGGCATGACGATCTGATAGAAGTGCTCGCACGACCGCAAGGACGCGACATGCTCGTGTTCCATGTCGAGCATCTGACTGACAAATGGCGTGACTATTGGATGAAATGGAGACGATAGCAATGACCGATATCTACGAACGTCTGGCCGACGAAAACGAACCGGCCCCCACGACGGCTCCGGCCGCGCAGTTCACGGGCGGCCGGGCTTCCGACCTGATGGCCTCGCTCATGGCCGAGGACGCCGATGCCACGGCCATCCTCACTGCGCTGGCCGGCCCGGGCCGCCCGACGGGCGATGAAAAACGTGAGAAAAGCGTACAGGAACGCTTCCGTGTCCCGGCCTCGTGGAGCTCGTACATAGAGTACGCGGCGAAACGTGAGGGACTTAATAAAAGCAGATACCTGAAAGCCCTCATCATCCAGGATGCCCGCGCGCACCACGAGGAGCATCGCCTGCAGGCCGCATGACGCGATGGCACGAGAAGGCCCACGACGTTCGGGAGCGTCGTGGACCTTTTTCATATCCGGGGCCGTGGATTTTCGGGAAAACGGCCTTAGGCGTCGGAATCCGTGGCGGATGCTGAAACGAATGGTACGGACGGGCGACGGAAAGGATATGCCAGATGTTCAAATCGAAGAGGGAACTGCGCGCGGATAACCGCCGGCCTCGGTAGGAAAACGAAGACCTGAAGAAACAGAAGGACACACTGAAAGACGAAGTCAGTGTGTACAGACAGAAAATCGAATGCGCGACCGGGCATGTCAATATCAATCCTCTCATAAAAACGGTGGAGGCGTTATGCACCAATCCTGAATATGACAAGTGGGCTAACCATCCCGCGGCGACGATCCTCGTTCGCCTGTCATCCGCGCAGCATCTCCTCCGCATATGCGCGACCGAGATGGATCCCGGGGACGGCTCCCAGCCAAGGCGACGTCGTCGAACTCACGATCGCCTTGGCGCATGAGGAACACGTAGTCCTCCGTGCAGTCGTCGCAGTCCATGTGGTCGATGATCCGTCTGCGGGATCGGGTTCGGCCGTATCGTTCGCCATTCGTTCGCCCCGTTTCCGCATGATGTCCGGGCCGATCCCGGACAGACCCTCCGTCATACCCACATGCACCGCAGACGCGGATAGGCGATGGAATGAAGAACTTGTTTCCGCGGGAGCTGTCACGCCGAAATCTTCGTAATGCTCACGGCATCATCGCTTGAATCAGGAATATCATCGTGAGCACGTCCAAGAGGAACGAGCTCAATCGACAACAGCTTAGATACCCAATGGCAGGATCGTGGTCAACGCGGCCCGCTGCTGGCCCTTCATCGAGGAGAGCCTCATATGCCAGTTCTTGGCCTTCTGCTGCATGTCACGGTCGAACACGTCCAGGTCCGGCAGGCTTTTCGCGAACAGGGCGATAAAGCCCTGATGATCCGTATCGGGCCAGTTCGCCTCCTGTTCGAGCTCACGTAGCCGCTGTTCCTTCTCCTCACGACGTTCGTCGCGGTTCTTCTCGCGCTGGTCCTGCAGCCTGCTGCGTTGGCGGATGCTGCTCTTCCTGTTGCGCAGGTCCGCTTCCGACTGGTCCATCGTCAACGGACGCCAGATATGGCAGAACGCCATCATGTGTTTTCCCGCGACCAGGTCACGGATCCAACCGGCCTGCACGTCGGTGTCGGGCCATTGGTAGACCCAATACGTTCTCGCGACGCAGGAATCCAGGGTGATGTAGTCATGCTCCTTGGCTTCCTCGCACCAGGTCACCGTCGGATCATCCCTGTTGACGTGGACGCGATCGGCCGCATGCTCGGGATCCGCGACCGTGCGGATCAGATAGCGCAGGTCGTCCACATCGCACCAGTGGATGCTGCCGCGTCGGGCGCCGCAATCCAGCAGGTCGGGCGCCATGGTCCGTTTGACAAGCTCGCCCAACGCGATGCCCACGCTCGCGCGTTCCGTCTTCGCGTGACGGTTCACGCCCGCAAGCCGGTCGGCCGACACGCTCGCGCTGATGTAGTTCACGTTCTGCAAAGGAGTGAGGATGTCGGGCATACGCCACAGATCGGCCAGATCGTCACGGGCCCACTGCGGGGTCGACTCATCCCGCAGATACGCGGGTTCCGGGGGAGTGGGTCCCGGCAGGACGAAACTCGTCTCCTTCAGTTCGACGAACCCGTCCGTTTCGGACAGGTCCTTGAGCATCGTGTTCAACGCCATCGCCCGGGAGGCCTTGCTCTCGTCGGATGACATCGTCCACTCCTCGACGTGCGCGGTCAACGTGGCGGTGGCCTGACGCTTGTCGGGATCCCACAGATAGCAGGCGCCCATGAACGGCGTGCCTATGACCTCCACGTCACGGCCCTCGATGGCCTGCGCCCGATCCTCGGCATGCCCATACGGGCCGAGCACGCCCAACGGGCGGCCCGCGGCGAGGGGACTGTAGGCCCAACGGTTCGTACCGTCCTTCAACCTGGCCCGCCATCGCATCCAGATCCACGTCCACGACAACAGGCTCAGCCCATGCACGCGCACCACACCATACACGATGTCCAGACCGCCGACGATCATCAGCGGGCCGTTCAATCCCATGGCACCTCCCGCGACCAGCAAGGCGACGCCCGTGACCGTGACGATCAACTGCGCCTTGTCCAGGCCGAACAGCACGTTCGTGGCCGACAGTCGACTGAACGACGCGGCCGGGATCTTGGTCTTTTCCTGTGCAACCATGGGAATCCGACACCTCCAAAAAAATATGCGATCACGGCATGATCCGGACAAAAGGGGAAACGGGCCACGCCTAGGATTCCACGTGGAATCCCGAGGACGCGACCCGAATAAAGGGAAAACCAGGTCAGCCGACGGTCGGACCCGACGGACCGCCATGCGACGGCGTGGGGAAACCGACGCCGCCATCGCCGCCACGGCCTCCCGTGCCGCCATGCGCAGTGGCGTCGCCTCCCCGGCCACCCTGTGACCGGGACTGCGACGACGAACTGGAATCACCGCCCTGCCCGCCGTCCGCGCCACGGCCTCCCGTCCCTCCGGAAGCGGTGGCGTCGCCTCCCCGGCCTCCGGGCGCGCCGGGCATGGCTTGGGAAGGTGACGTGGAACCGGAACCGTCCCGTCCGCCGTCCGCGGCGGGAACCCCGGAAACGGGTTCGGGCTGCGGCATATCGGACGTTCGGACATCGACCCCGTCCATATCGGACCGGTCCGCGTCATCGATGCCGGGAACACTATCCGGTGACGGCGCTTGGGAAGGCATGGTTGCCGGCAGACCGTCCTCCGTACCGGTCCGCCCTGACGTGTCGGACGCGTCCGACTGGTTCCGGCCGGCCGCGTCCACGGTGGGTGAGGAGTCGGAATCCGAATGCTTGCCCTTGCCGTCGGATTTGTCGTCCTTGCCGCCCAGCATGTCGCCGATGGCTTCGCCCGCACCGGACGCGTCTCCCCTGAGCATGCCGCCGACCATGTCCGCCAGACCGGACGTGGCGCCGCCGACGCCCGACAGGCCCGCCGTGGCCGAAGCCACGATACCCGCCGTGACCTGGGCCGCGGTCTTGACGGCGCCGGGACCGACCTTGCCGCCACGCTCCTGCATCTCACCGGTCACGTTGGCGCCGATGAAACTCACCGCGGGCATGACGAGACGCGGACTGAAACAACACATGAACAACGTCGCCAAACCGATGAGGGTGGGAAAGAACGACGAGGAGAAGTTCGTATCGTTGTTCGCGACGTTGAGCAGTGCGCTGCCGACCATGAGGATCAACGCCGACAACGGTTTGACCAGCATCACGCCGGCCACCGCCTCGACCCATTTCAAAGCGGCCGGGCGGGTGGTCCTCCAGCCGGACATCATGATCGGCAGCGGAGCCACGGCGGCCAGAAGAACCAGGCTCAGCAATCTGGCCGCGAGCATGCCCGACAACGCCAGGGATGCGATCCACACGAGGACATAGACGACCAGCCGGATCAGCATGTCGGCCTGCGCACCGTATTTCGTCGCGGTACCGACCAGATTCGACACGACACTGTCACTGAACTCGCCGGAAGCCGTATCGCCGGACAACTGCACGTTCAGGATCTTCGCGCTGACCGTCCCGACGATACCCTCCAACGTGATCATCACGCTCACGCTGACCGCGGTCAAAGGCCAGGCGAGCACGCACATCGCGAAACTCTTGACCGATTCGGCCACGCTGCCCTTGACCGCGGCATGCAGCGAGCCGATGATGCATATCGCCATGTTCACGAAACCCATGATCCAGCCGATACGGTTCGCGGCGGTGATCGCGATGTTCCACTGACTGTTCGACACCGTTCCGGCCGTGCCGGTGAACGCGCCCGTGATCATGCTGCTGGCCGCGTTATCCAGGGGTTTGAAAAGCCAGTCGATGAAATTGCTGAGAACGGTCTGGACTATCTCGGACATGCGCGCCTCCCCGCGTCATTGCAGAAAGGTGCCGCGACCGTGGCACGGCCACGGCGCCCATCGGATTGAAAGGGCATCATCCTTTTCAGAACAGCGCCTGCGTCGCGAAGAACTTCACGATCGCCATGGAACTGCCCAGGATCATCGTCGCCAGAGCGCACCAGATGAACACGGTGCCGGAATACTGCTGCATCGGACCCGAATGGATCACCCTGCCCATGATCCATGCGATCGCGGCGCAGATCCAGGCGGCGATGGCGATATACAGGCTCATCGCCCACAATCCGCCGACCATGTTCTGCACAAGCTCCATGAACGGGAAGAAACTGAAATTCGGGCTCACGTTCAGACTCGAGAGATCCGAATCGGTCAATCCGGCGGCGACGGTCAGGAAACCGTTCGTCGTTGTCAGGGAAGAGACAGCGGCGACGGCCGTAATATGGTGAAACATGATTCACACTCCTTTCAAGCAGACCCACGCCGAGCCCGGACATAGCAAGCCGATAATCGGATAGGAGGGACGGTTCAACGGCCGCTGCCCGACCCGTTCGTCTTCTTGGAGGTGGTCCTCTTGGTCTTGGACGCCGGCGACGAATCCCCGGAGGTGTCCGAACCATTGCCGAACACCTCGTCCCACGTCTTCCTGATGTAATCCCAACCCTTTTGGAACACGTTGCCGTCACCGTCGCCGCCCGTAAGCCACTTCCAGCCCTCCAACGACTTCTTGACCGTGGACGACACGGCATCCTTCACCGTGTCGCCGATGGAGGAGGCGATGTCCTTGCCGAGCTGGGAGGCCAGGGAACCGAGACTGTCGCTGCCTTTCTCCCGACCGTCCTTCAACGCGTCGCTATCGACCTTCCGTCCGGCGACCGAATACGAGGTGTTCGACTTCAACCCATCGCTGCCGAACAGGTTCACGCTCCACGCCCAACCGGTACACGCCGCACCGATCGTGAAGGGGACCATGAGCGCGGCGGCCAGACGCTTCCAGGAGAACGCCCGTTCCATCATGTTGTTCGTGATCAGTCCCGGCACCATGCTGATGCATCCGATGACGATCACGCCCACGGCGAGGACGAGCGCGACCGCGACGACGCCGCCGACCATGTCGCGTACGCCCTGGACATCCCAGGAAGAGTCGGGCACCAGTCCCTTGAGCTCCTCGTCCGCAACGATAACCATGCCGATCATCATGTCTCCTTCCATATATGTCAGTACCAGTTCCGCGTCTGCCAGACGGCCCACGCGCCGCAAGGCGTCTTGTATCGTTGGAGGATGTAATCCAAACCCCATTTGATTTGCGTCGAGGCATTGTCCCGCCAATCCTGTCCGGCCGACGCCATCTTGCTTCCCGGCAACGATTGGGGGATGCCGTACGCTCCGGCCGACGTGTTCTCCGCGTTCCACCGCCAACCCGACTCGCGGGTCCAGATCTGCACCAGGCACTCATACTCGTCGTCGTCATCCCACCCATAGGCCTTCATCCTGCTTCTGGCGATCTTCTTCGCGTCCTCCGCGCTGGCATGCGTGCCGTCCACGTCACCGTCCGAACCGGACGACGACGCCACGCACTGCTCCACGTCGGACGAGCCCGCCGTGCCGGCGCCGGTGATCTTGTCATCGGGTAGTACGTAGGTGCCACCGTTAACGATCGGCATCGTCCGTGAATACACCTTGTAGCCGGCACCCTTCTCGCTCGTGGTGATGGTGCCTTTCGCGGTGTCCACGGATTCGACGACGCCCACATGACCGTATGTGGGATCCGATCCCTGCACGCCGGCCGGCCAGCTGATGATCGCACCGGCGACGGGAGCGTTCTTGGTGGTCCTGAAACCGGCCTTCGCGCCGCTTGAGGCCCAGTCCTGACCATTGCCCCAATACCGGCCCACACCCGTCCAGCCGAGTTTCTTCGCCCTCATGCACGTCCACCAGGTGCACTGGCCGTACGCGTAGGTGGCGCAGAAATCGTCCGGGCCCTGCCGGCCGTCGAACCAGGCCATGGCATCCTGTTCGCTCATGCCGATCAGTTCGGTCGATCCGGTACCGCCCGAAACGGCCTGCCCGTTCGACGTGCCCGACGATCCGATGATGTTGCCCGTACCCTTATAGCGGAAATAGGCGGTGTATCCAGCCGCATACGAGGTGACGCTGATCTCGTTGCCGGTCTGGTCCCCGGCTTTGCCTCCGCTGATGCCACCGTTCTCGTCCTGATGGGCGCCAACGAACCTGCCGTCACCGATGTAGATCTCCGTATGAGCGGACTGCCAGACCACATCACCGGTCTGCAGGTCGGCGACCTTGGTCCAGTCATGACGTTCGAACCCGGCCTTCTCCAATATGGCCGGCTCGCCGGTCGTGTTGAACGCGTAGGAGCCGACGTCCAATCCCGCGTTCTTCAACGCGTAGTACACCAGGCTCGAACAGTCATAGTCCGGATCGCCGTTACGATTCGACTGGCTGTACCCGTGGGAATCGTCATCCGCGATCCGTTTCGCCCACGCTACCCATGAAGTCGATGACAGCGAATCCGAACCGCAGGTCGTGCCATATTGCGATTGGACCAACGCGATCAGGATCGTCATCAATGACACGACGATCACCAACGGGATCGCGAAAACCGCCACCGGCGCCACGATACCGGCGATGACCATGGTGCCGGCGCCACGCCCGGCGTTCGAAGAAGCCTTGGATCCGGCCATGAGATCTTCCCTCCCGCACGACGACGAACGGCCCCGTGGGATGGACCCTGGGACGCGGCCCGACGTGCGCCGATACGACAACAACGATTTACAACCAAGGTCACGCGTCCGAAGAACGGAAAGCGGCCGATAATCGGCCGAACGGGGATTTTCGAACCTAGGAGCCGGAACCGGCCAAGGGCGAGAGGATGTCCAGGATTAGACTGAGTTTCCTGCCGAGATCCGAATCGGCCGGATCCCGTCCCCCGAACGAACCATCGGCCGCATGCACGTCAAGGATGCGCTGCAGGCCGACGCTGCCGGACACCATGCTACCGGTCATGCGATTGACGACCTGCCGCTGATGTTCGGGCACGGTACGTGTGTAGTGACGCACCACGACCTCCTGGGTCGAGTCGCCGATGCTGTCCATCGCCTCACGGATCGTGCCGCCGGATTGCATCAACAAAGTCGTATGGGTCACCCTCAACGTCCGGAACGTCGCGGTCGGGCATCCCGCAACCTCACGCGCCCGACGGAAATGGTTGCCCAACGTCTGCGGCGGCAGGATCATGCTCCTCTTTCCCTGGAACACGTAAGGGCTTGACTGGTCGCGACGCGTCCGGATATGCTCACGGATCAAAGGGACCAGCAGATCGGGCAGCACGCACACCCGTTTCGAATGATCGGACTTCACCGGCCCCAACCGCAACGGTCCCGAATCCTGATCGCCACGGCATACGGAATGGTTCACGCTCATGGTCCGCGCCTCGAAATCGAAATCATCCACCGTCAACGCGCACACCTCACCGATCCTCATGCCACCGGCCCACGCGGCCAGCAACACGCTCAACCGGTCGGATTCCGGCATCGACTCGTACAAAGCCGCCAACTGCACGCCCGTCAACGGCGGCACGCTCCATGACTTCGGTTCCGGATCCGGCGGTATCGGCAACACGAACGGATTCGACTCCAACAGCGGCATACCCGTACCGAACCTGTCCGAACAGGCGATATCCAGAATCGCCTTCAACCGTTGACAGGTCCGGGGAAACACCCACGCACCCTCGTCATGCGGGCCGAAATACCATTTCGAGACCACCTCCGGGGTGATGTCCGTCAGACGCATCCCGCCGAACACATCTTTCAAATGCTGCACATCCGTCTTCAGGTTACGTTTCGCCGCGCCCCTCAACGCGGTCCCGTCCGGTTTGCGATGCGTGTCGACGTACCAGTCGGCCAGCTCGTCGAACTTCATGAGGGAAGCGCGGGCACGCCGGGAACGCGCGGTGGGGTGCACCCATTTCTGTACGCCGCGCCGATGCAGATTAACGAGCATCTCCTCGCCGTTAAGCCAGGCCTGCGCATCCTCCGAGGTCCTGAAGGAACGCTGCACACGCCGCGAGGGATCCAAAGGAGACGCGTAGCGAGCGAGCCAGGAACCTACGCTTCCATCGGCTCTTTTCCTTGCGATCACTGTGCCGAATCGGCGGCGCCTATCCGCTTCCATCCACATCTCCTTCCAGGGATTCCAATTCGAGACTAGTCCCGGAATCCCTGGAATAGTGCACCCGAATTGGAACCTATCATCACGAGATCAGGGGAGGCTTCTTCGCCTATTCTCTCAGTTCGGGCTTATTATCCGTCCCTCTCATAGGGAATCTCGCGAGTGTCCGGGACGCTATCCCTCGAGGGTCTCAACGTGATTCCCGCTCTTCTGGAACTGCAGATGCAGCCAGAGCAGGATGAGAATCATGAGAATTTGGTTCGAGTCCCACCGGGGGCACCATCGCGACGAAGGATCGCGGCCGAGCAACACCGGCCGAGGCCGTTCCATTCTCCCCGGCCTCGGGCCTGACCAGATAACGGGGTGTCCCGGTGCCCACGAGAACACCTTGCTGATCTTGATTTTTCTCCATTCCGAGCTCATTCATGAACGCATCATTCATGAGTTCGTCGGGTGTGGCGTCCAGGAAATTCGCGGCATTGACCAGATCGGAGACGGACCAGGCGCTTTTCCCCGCGAGCTTCACTGAGATTGTCGATCTTTTCACACTGGGGAACGTGTTCGAGACCCGCCCTCGCGGTGTGGACGTCGGCGGGATCATGCGTGTCGCCACAGCCACGAGCGCCGGATGTCCGGACGACGGATTCCTTCCGGAATTCACCCAGTCCCGCCGTCACCCGGACGGGGACGCAACTCCCGTCGGATTGAGGAATGGCATCCGGTACGAACGGTCCGGTGGATGGCTGGTGTAGACCTTTCGGGAGAGGAACGGTCTCGCCGCCGGGCGGGAACTCCATTGGAATCAAGACCAGGTGACGCATGGACTTCTATGACCTCGACTACATCGTCTCGCATCAGTCTTCCGATTCGGCGCTGCGCGTGGCCGCGATACTTGTCCTGCTCGTGACGGGCATGGTCTTCGGCGTGCTCTACCTACGCGACAGGATACGGACCCGGTGGAGGGACGTGGGAGTGGGCGCCCTCGTCCTCTCGCTGATACTGATAGGCGTGCAGGCCGAGCAATACCTTCAGGTGAGTAACCGGATATCCCAGTCCCAACTGCTCGTGAGCTTCATCAAGGGCGTCGCCAAGGATCAGCACGTTCCGGAGGACGAGGTCCTGGTGAATTCCACGAGCCTGAAGGACGGCATCATCGTGCGTTTCAATGAAAGGGATTACCTCGTCCACCTCAACGACGACAACAACTCCTACACGCTCGAACGGACGCACATCATCGATCACAACGTCTACGTGAATGGGAATCGCTGACATGGGTTTCTATACATTGACGATCATCAAGTTCTCGCTGGGCATGCTCGTGATGATCCTCCAGATCAATATCCTCGGGAAACGCGAATTCTCCCTCAACACCCCGCTCAACCAAGTCCAGAACTACGTGCTGGGCGGCATCATCGGCGGGGTGATCTACAACCCATCGGTCACGGTGCTCCAGTTCCTGATAGTCCTCCTCATCTGGTCCCTTGTCATCGTGGCGGCGAAGCTCCTTTTCGGGAGCAGTGGGACGCTCAGACGGGCCATCGCCTGCCAACCCGAGCTCCTCGTCTGCGACGGGAAGGTGGACATCGCCCGATGTGCGAAGGTCGGCCTCACCGCGGAACAGCTCAGTGGGAGCCTGCGTGAGAAGGGCATCCCCAGCGTGGCGGATGTGGAGGCGGCCGTCATGGAGACCGACGGCAGGCTCACGATTCGCGTGGCCGGCACACGGGATGGGAGCCCGCTGCTGCCATTGGTGAGCGACGGACACCTGGTCCGTGATGGTCTGAAGCTTGCGGGCAGGGACGAAACATGGGTGACGGAACGGCTCAGGGAACAAGGATATGACTCGGTGAGGCGGGTCTTCCTGGCTGAACTCGTGGATGGGAGCCTTGAAGTGGTTCCGTTCTCGGACGCGGCACGTCCGATGGCCTAGTTCCCATCGCCATCACGCGGGTCCCATCCACATGACCGACGGCCCACGCAAAAAACGAGTGGCATTCGCACCTTGGCGATCGTGTTTCAGAAAATCGCCGGCCTCGCCGCCGGCCAGAGCAGACAGGTAGACCGCGATCCGCGTGTATGCGGGCATCGCAACGTATCGCATCCTTAATGTTTTGCCGTCCACTGGTCGGATTCGCCATGATTCGGGTTCCGGGTCCGGTGGAATGGGCAGGATGAAAGGATTCGTCTCGATGAGAGGAGAGGCACCGTCGCTTGGTTTCGTGGCTCCTTCCAGGATTGATTTGAGTCGTTCGCGTTCCCTCCAAGGTCCACGAGGAGCTTTCCTCCTCGAGCCAGCTTTGTGCCTGGATCCTGCCGTCCTTGCCGAATGAGCGTTGGCATCGGACTCCCTTGTAGGTGTATCGTCCGATCCATGTCTGGGTCTTGCCGCTGGGGTTCCTTCTGAGCAGCACGGTCCCGAATTGGCGTCTCTTTTTCCTCTTCTCTGTCATGCGGCCGTCCTTTTTTCCGGTTATAGAAACAGCCCGTCGGAAAATGTCATCCTTGGGTTAATGTGTCACCCTAGGAGACGCCTTCGCGACGGGCTGAAACGGGGATTCAGGCTCAGGCTTTGTAAGAGATGCGTATGCGGGCTGCGATCGTCATGCTGTAAAGCAGCAGGAGACAGGCGGGGTCGGGGATGATGGGGGCCGACTCGTCAGTCTGGCCTATGGTCATGGGTTCGAGTCCCACCGGGGCGCCTGAAACGACGAAGAATCGCGGGTAGGCCGATTGGGAAATGATCGTGTCCGCGTGATTTCGATGATTATGGACGATGCATATCCATCCAAACTCAGCACAGGTGATGGTTTTCGCGGAATATGCATGTGCTGGATATTGCATGCGAGGATGAGGTGGACTATCTCACGCGCTCAAGCGTTTTTGGTGTAATTCTTCTTGAAATAGTATCATGTTGATGTCATATTTTC
>OGGM01000834.1_pt1 | contig 15799 bp, 7 predicted proteins | sample 1571251 | NCBI WGS metagenome assembly OGGM01 (sample SAMEA2582076, study PRJEB24529) | metagenome | biome: Human gut stool | place: China | collected 2011 | reverse complement strand
TTGAAGTATTCATACCTTTTATTTTATCATAAAACACTCATAAATTCGTTAAAATCTGGTGATTTTAATAGAATTGCTTAGATTTTAAGCAATAATGATTTTTATTAATTTATCATAAAAAATACCACCTATACCAAATCCGCGTAATTCGTATAGGTGGCATTCTTATTCTATTGATTATTAATACTTTATGAGCAACTGGTAGTCTCTGTTTTATTTAAGAGTTTTTAGATAATTAAAAATAAACATACATATTGCAATAAAAAATATTGGCAATATAGAGTAAAAATCTTTTTTAGCTTTTTTATTAAGCATTACTTTCTCGTCAGAAGACAAACTAAAATCCGATTCAATAGCAGGAACTCTTAACCACATTTCTAACAAAAACAGAATTACAGCTATCAGTTCTAATAAAAACCGAACCAGTCCTAAATGCCCTGCAAAAATAATATATAAGAAAGTTATCACACCTATAGAAAGCTCTGTAATTAACAAAGATTTTGAGCGTTTAATTTTAATATTTTTTAGTGTAAAATAAGGATTTTTAATAAAATACATACAAAATAAAAATACTAAAAATCCTGCAAAGACTACTATCATCACTTTCTCCTATATAAGAATCCAAAACTACTCCGTAGTATGCAAAGCGTCCTCATACCACTTATCAAAATCTTTTTTTGCTTCTGTTTCTGAAAGTGTAGGTGCTACACCATCTTTAATATTACTAAATGCAATATATACTACATCCATTTATTTTATCATAAAACACTCATAAATCCGTTAAAATCTGGAGATTTTAATAGGAGTTATTCGATATATGCAACAATAAAAAATAACAGATAGCTGATTGATGTTAATCAGCTATCTGTTATTTTACTAGGGATAACAAAAACAGCTAAATATATTGTATGTATATTCAATTCTCTAAATCACTAACTACATTACATCATAGCTTAATATCCAAAAGTTATAACTATACAAATAAAATATTTAAATTATTTCTCAACATATAACTCAAGCTCAATATTATTCTTATAATCTAGAACCATTAGGGTATATGTATCACCATTAACTATTTTTCTATATACCCCATCTTTATAACTCCACCCTAAGCCTTCTAACTGAGTTCTAAAAACTTCTCCTTTATAAGAAAGTTTAGCAATAAAATGAGGCGTCAAAGAACCTAGTCTCAATACTTTAGGATTAATATATAAAACTTCACTTTGAGTAGAGTTTTGAATATCTCTAAATTCAGACCAATAATTCTCAAAATTAGAAGTATATTTAAGCTGTAAAAAATTATCAAAGGCTCCCCCTATACTAGCAGAAAGTAGTAATCCTATAATAAGTCCCACCCCAACAAAAAATATCTTTAAGATTTTCATAAATCTCACCTACTAAAAAATACTAATTACTAGACGTCCATCACTAAAATTAAACAGATAATTATTATCTTCATAGTTAGATTTATATAACATATATTCTTTAGATAGAACTATATAGTCTAATACTAGCTTATCCTCAAAATTTTTATTTTGTTCTCCAAAAACTGTAACTTGCGTAGATTCAGATGCACCAAGTCTATGGAATAGTTTTGTCCAAGATATTTTTTCTAATACTCCAGCATTATACAATTTAAATGCTTCATTATATAAATTTGATGCATATGGATATCTATTCATAAAATAGTAATTACTAAAATTTACTACAGAAAAAATAATAGTACTAGTCAATACCCCTAAAAGCAAATATTTTAAAACGAACTTTATATTCATTATTAATATCGTCTCCAATACATTTTACTAGCATATTTATCAAAACCAACTGAATTAAAAAAGCCTCCATAACCATCATACTGTTGAACACCAATTTCTGTTCGCTTAATTAAAATTAAATTACCTGCAGGACCATTATAGAGTTCTAGTCCACTGTTAGGATGTTCATTAAAATACTTCAAAACATTTTTATTATAATTTCCCCCCCAAAGATTTTCATCGGAAAGGTTCCCAACATAACTAGAGTAGCTTCCTGAAACAGATATGCCATTAGAGGTCGTTGATGCCCCCTCAGCAACATGGATTGTTTGATTTCTAGAGGAAAAAGATTCAAAATTTGTAGGAATTGCAACACCAGTTGACCAGCTGATGTGATTAAACGTTACACTTGAGGATACTGCTCCCCCCTCTACCGCTTTTTTTATTAATGAAGCAGCACTAGGGTCGTTAGGTATATTAGGAAATGTTATAACCTTTATAGTAGCTCCAACTGGAACAATATTATCAGATATAGATACATCGCCTCCCACTTGATCATATACACCACCAAATTTATCTACTAATACCCCCATCATGCCTCCGACACCTGCAATATATACTCGCCCCGCATCAGCATTTGTTTCAATAGAATACACTTGATTATACTGTAAATTACTTGTATCAAGATAATCTATTGCCTTTTTAAAAAATAAATGTAAAACATTATGTTTAGTACCTAAGGAAGAAACGGCCATTCCAGTATCAGTAGATTTATTAGCTAATTTATTCACAGCCCCACCTAAAACAGCACTTAATAATTGTATTTGATCAGGATGTTCCTTCCCAATTTTATCTATAATTTTTTTTATCGCTAGTTCATTAATCCCTGCCGCTACAGCTCCCGATCCATTTGGATTACCTGCCAATTGTGCCGCAATTTCACCAATCGCAGCATGTAATGCTACCTTCTGTGCTGAACCATCTTTCCAGTCGTATTTATCACTTAAGCGATGTACTTCTTCAAAAGCATTTTTAGCAAATAAACGTGCCAACTCCTGACGTTCTTCGATTTTCTTTTTATCAAAAATCTTATCTAATTGATGTAACGTATTCTCTGTATTGGTATTAATCGTCTTAGTATCAATTTCTTTACCATCTACTATTAGTATACCATCAGAAATAGCAGATTGAGTAGTAGAGCTTGCTTTACCTTTAGATCCTACGCCTAAATTTGGAACTAGACCGATATTATTATAGATCTTATCATAGCCTTTTTTATCATTAGTCTTCATCTCTTCGAGTTTCTTTTTACTACCATAGTAGTTATAGCCGATCCCATTATTGCTATAGGTATACTCAGCTTCATTTTGGATATCTTTCATCTCAAGAGATTTAGTAGTCAATGTATTCTTAGCTTTTGGAGCGTCACTTTTAATGACAGCACCTTCTAATGTAGTATCATTCCCTACATTAAGAGTATAGCCTTCTTCTCCAGCATAAATGCCAGCTTGTTGAGTTACGCTTTTCCATTTGCTATCAATTCGTCCTACACTAGCATTGATACTACCAGTTGGATTTTTGAAGTTAGGTTTAGAGGAAACAGAGAAGCCCGCAGACTTACTATGTTCTTTAAAGTTATCTACATCTTGTAAGCTTTGAATATGTAAATCACGGCCTGTGTCTACTTCTACCTTCTTGCCAGATACGGTAGAACCAATAATATTTGTATCTCGTTTTGCTTTAAGCTGTGCTAATTCAGCAGCTTTAATTTTTGTTGGCACATAATTTTCTTGATGAGTATCCCCATTTTGGCGAGCCATATTGCCACTCGCATTAATATCGAGGAGGCCACCACCAGTCAAGCTAATACCAGCACCGATACTCCAACCAGAGCTTTTATAGGTATTCTTAACATCTACAGTATTTTTACCGGCTACAAGGTTGATATCACTAGCACTATCTAATACTAGGTTTTTAGCTTGTACCGTTTCACCAGTTACATGAATACCACTTTGCTCAGCATCACGAGCTGTAATACGTACAGTACTGTCGCTAACAAGAGTACCACCTTGATACGTATTTGTATCTACTACTTGCCCTTGTTTTCTAGAAGTGCTACCAATACTTACAGAGAGATTTATCGCATCATCAATATTTTTAGCGCCTCGTTTAGCTTTACCGTCTACTTTATCAACTTTACCTGTTACGGCATCGCGTATTTTTTCTCCATGTAAAGCGGCATCTACGGCTTCATATCCATCTTGCAATTGTTTACGTGCTTCATTGAGTTCAAGTGCGGCTAACCGTTTATCATCACGACCACCTGCTTGTTTTATTGTACGTGTAGTATTTGTGAGTGTATTTGCTATTGCACCACCTAACGATACGGTAAGACCCGTCTTCTTATAGCGTTCATCGCGAGTCATATGGTTATGGTCTACATTACCATCTAATGTCACTGCAGAGCCATCTAACACAGCGCCTTCTTTAGCAACAATATTAGAGCTTGTAATGTGAAGTGTATCATTTGCCTTAATAGTGACAGCACCTTTCGTACTAGCAATTGTATTTCGTACTGTAGATTCTTCATGGTTAGCTTCATCTATATTGTGTTTCTCTTTACCTATAGTAAAGCCTATCCCTGTACTACCAAGTAATCCAGATTTCTTATGACGATATACACTAGTACCATCTGTAATCACTTTATCTGCACCAAGATCTACCTTACCACCAGCGGTAACAGATACGGCATTCTCACCCATAATTTGAGCAGATTGACCAGTTATATCTTGAGCACTAGTAATAGTTACAGTTTTACCACTTACCGTAGAACCTGTTATAGATGTTGTAGTTACATCATCCACCGCATTCGTGCTTTCACGTTTGACCAAGCTTTTCTTTTTATCTAGGTATACATGATTGACTGTGCTATTTGCCTTCGCTGTATGTAATGCAACCGTATTACCAGATACTTTTACTGTGTCTGCCCCTAATAGTTGACTGCCTTCAAGTTGTACAGCATCAGAGGCTACAACAAAAACGTTCTTACCTTCAATGCTACTCCCAACAGATGATTGTGCGTTAACAAGATCATGAGACTGAGTCGTTTGAGAATGTCCGCCACCAGATTTGCCCTTGTCAAAACGATGTTCTTCTAGCTCATGTGTAGCATTCATGGCCTTCATCGTTACATTGCGACCTGCCTTAACAGTTGTATTCACATCAGAAGAGACAATACCTGCCGCCATAGATATATCTCGGCCTGCGACTACTGTTGTTTCACCAGCACCACCAATACGACCTTGATCTACACCTGTCATCGTTTCACGTCGATTGTTTCGACTATCCCACTCAACTTTGCTATTAGCTGCCTCATACTGTACGCCTGTATTAATTACATCACGTCCCGCACTAACCTTTGTGGAACCAGCCGCATTCGTTTGTGTAATAGTACCGCCTTCATTAATGACGTCTTTTTTAGCATACACAGAGACTGTATCGTTGCCCATAATAGTGCCTTGTGTATTACGAACTTCATCATTCGCTATAACCGTAGTCGTGTTACCTTTGATAAGTCCATTATCATTGTGAATGGTGTTGCCAGTAATAATTACATCCTTGTCCGCCACAATACTACCACTAGTATGCATAGTATCAACGGAAAGGTTTATAGATTGGGCCTGTAAATTAGCTGCACCTTCTACTCGTTTTGTATTTGGGGCCAAATATAGAGTCGGTACTAGTACAGTTTCTGTTTTACCATTTGGCAATACAACAGCCTTACTAACTAGGAGTACTACATCCTCTTTAAGATTCTTTTGCTCGGCCTCTGTTAAGCCTCTACCTAATGCAATAGATTGAGATTTTGTTACACTAATCCCTGCATCCATCAATTGGCGATATTGTTCTTCTGCGGAAAGACCAGATTGCAGTCTACTTTTACCAGTTTGACGCATAATCTCTTGCATAACGAGCTGTTGCTCATAATAGCCATCACCCAATCGTTTTTGTATATTCATAGGGTCTAATTTAAGTCGAGATAATACGTAATCAGAAGATAAGAAGTTGCGACGATTTGTGAAATTAGGATCTGTTTCAATCACATACGTAGTATTAGGGTTCGTCGCTAACTGACTCATACTATTTAATAGAGATGTATCTACTGTGGCATCACTTGTACTATGTTCTACATGACTACCATATACGGCAACAGGGACATCTGTAGGATTGACTATCGTATTCTTATAGTTAGCCGTCCGTATATTGGTCGTATCCCATCCATGTCTCCTCCGACGACTATACGATGTGGCTGTACCATCTTCAGTAATATATTCATTACCCTTAGGGTTACTTTGCTCATAGTGCCCTACTGTACCTGTTATATCTCCGGCAGCACTAATTTGGCTAGCTTCATTCGTCATATAATCGACATCCATATGTAAATCCCCACCGGAAATAATCCGCCCTGGGTTAGATGTATCTACCACATCTTTTTCACGAGTACGATCATATTCATATTTGGTCCAGCTATCTTTAGGGTCGCCATACACTGAAAGTTGAAGATTTTCAGAAGAGTGTACTACTACTTTATCTTTTGGAATTTCATCATCATGCCCATAGATTCGTTCTTCCGATAATTGGTATCGCTTAATGCTACCCGATGGTGCTACTTCGTTTTTAACATGCTCTTTTTCACCTACCGCTACACGTTTAAGGGTAATCCCACCATTTTTATTATCTACAGATTTAGCATATAATGCACCACCTTGACCAAATTCAATGGTAGACGCTGTATTTACAATACTATCTATCTTACCAGACACAGTTCCTGTAGAATTCATCGTTTTGCCAAGTTGTAGTTGTCCCTCAGCTTTAATTACACCACCATCTGTATTAACAATAGAGTTTGTCGCTATAGATAGATCTTTTTGGGCAATCATAACAGGAGCCTCTTTAGTCTCTGTATTACCCTTTTGAATAACAGAATCGGTAGTAATCTTAGCGGTATCCACATACAATTTACCACGATTCATCTGCTCAAAACTGTTTGTAGTAATATCTGCTTCTGTAGCAGCGATAGTACCGGTATTTTGCAATTTGCCAGTACTATCTACGGTTAACTTATTTTGTGCAGATAATACCCCTTGATTATTCACACCAAAACCATCATTGGTGCCAACTAAATACATACTATTGGCATACATACCACCAATAGCAGCTACATCTAGTCCTATCGGTGTAGACTCACCAGTTTTACTAATATTCGTAACTGTACCTGTAGCATCTACGGAAATAGCATTCTTACCCGTTACTACTTGGGCATCTTGGGCCCAAACTTTACCATTTAGCTGAACAGCCTCAGCTAACATATCTGTACGTGCTGTTTTCGACGCATTAAGTCCTTTTTCACCTACTGTGATACTACCTTGTTGTACTTGATAGCCTGTAATGCTACCGTTATTAATAATTGGATTCCCCGTTGTTAATGTAGCACTATTAGCATTGATAAACGTGCCATTATTGACAGAAATACCATTCGGATTCGCAATGATAACATGGGCCTTATTGCCGGCCACTTCAAGAGCCCCATTCATAGATGTTGCACCCGTACCCGTTACTTCATTTAAAATTGTATTCGCTGTAGGTCCGACTAGATTCGGATTTCCCATAATGTAACCTGCCAGCTCCGTATTCACAGGACGATTGGCATTATTTAAAATAAGCCCTTTATTATCTACATTAAATGCATCATATTGGTTATGGGATAGACCTTTATCATTAGGCGTATTGATATTGACTACAGTCATACCATTACGAGCCTCTTCTGTTTTTGGCCCCAATGCACCTTGAGCAGGTACAACAGGATTGGCTAACGCCATTGGAATCCATGGGGCAGAATTTGTGACAAGCAATGCAGCAAAGATGGCCATTGCCGTATGTTTTCTAATATTCATATTATGTATCTCTCCTAAGTATATAAAACAATACGAATTGTGTATCTATATAACTCTCTATGTACAACACTTAAAATTGATAACTCCCTCTAAAGGCCCATACACGAGTATCTGTATCAAACCCTTTTGGTTTCTTAATGGGCGTCCCTAGTGATACATCATAATTAACGGCTTCTCCAATGGTGCCACGTACACCAACGACACCACCAATCAAGGTAGTACCTAATTGAGTTTCTGTGGATGGTCCCCATACATGCCCAATATCTATACCTACATAGGGAGTAATTTGTTGTTTTCTAAATGGTAATGACCATTCACTTTGTACGTAGTACCCTGAGTCACCTCGTAGTGTTTCTTCACCACTAAATCCACGTACCGAATACCGCCCACCAATACTAAACTGATCTGTAGTAAATAAGCGCTGATTAGTAAATTGGCTTCTAAAACGCATCGAGAATATACCTTGCTTATGACCGATTCGTACTCTAGTTTGAATCTGCCCTTCAACCCCAGCCATTTTATATAGTGTAGTTGGGTTATCTGCCAAGCCTTCCCAGTCACGTACCTTAGCACCTAATCCTTTAATGCCCTGACGATAAAATACATACATATCACTTACTGTATTGCCTCTATATTGGCGATGAGAAAATCCTAATTCTACCGATGTAGTATGTTGTTCTTGAACACCAATTTCTACATCATCCAGATAATTATGACGAGACTTATGATTAACCTTAGCAATAACTGATGTTTTCGAACGACTAGTCCTATTTAGAACCTGCTCTACTGATACCTCTGTACCTTGTGTGGTACCAGCCGAGCGAAATGCATTTGGCATAAACACCAATTGATTATAGCTATACTTATACGTAGATAGTCTATACGTACGATTGCCATCGGGAATCGTATAATTAACTGCATATTGCTTTGACCCATGGCCATCATCATGACGACTTATATCTTTAGTGAAATTAGCTGTTAACGTATCATTAAGACCCAGCAATTGACTAAACGATAAAAATACAGTACCTTGATACTCTCCTGTAGCTTTATATCCTGAATTATCTAAGATAAATGAGCCATGCACAAATCCTTTTTGTTCTACCGTAAGCTTAACGATAGAGTGTAACGGCTTGGTACCTGGTTCAATCGTCATCTTTATATCTTGACCGGGTACGCTACGCATCTGATCAATCCCTTGTTCTAACGCTTGACGTCGTAATACATAACCTGGTCGTACAGGGAATGCACTCCGCCAATTCGTTCGTACATTTGGATTTGTAAGAACAATATCTTCAACATATCCTGGTAAAATCTCAAAAGTTAATGACCCTGAATGTAAATCTTGATTGGGTACAACCACTTGGCTTGTTACATATCCATCTGCTAATAATTGTTCTTGTAATTGCTTTTGAAGGAATGTAACCCCATCCGACCCGATTCGATTATGCTCATACGCCTCTAAACGGTTCTTATATTTACGAAATACAGGCTCTGATGATGTAATAACAATATGGTCTATAGGAAATGCAATCGCTTCCTTTGGTAATGCCTTCATAGGAGCACTACTAAGACCAACATACGCTGATTCTGAACGCAACGAAGCGGCCCCAGTCATTGGTGCTTCTGCGCGTTGACGCAATGAAGCATCGGCTCGGGCCGCTTCTTGCTGTATAAAAGGGGTAGATACATCGGCTGCCATGCTAGTCAATGTACCAAATGTGGTCAGCAAGCCAATACAACTTGCTGCAATACGTACAACTCTCATAAATCCCTCTCCTTTCTCTATAATTAAATTATATAGTAATTTCTATGTTTATTTCAATAAGTTTTATATAATATTTTATATTTAATTAAAATATAGAATTTCTACTATTAATACACAAAAAATAAAAATCTAGCAAATACCAATCAAACTTAACTCCACAAAAACCTCGCCTTTCTCTTCAAGAAAAGCGAGGTTTCGTGCATAATATTCTATTTTGTAACTCTGTACCTAAACACTATATATATACATTAATACAAATATTATTTATATTCAGGTTATTTAGTTACACTTAACAATTTTCCGCTCACTGCATCGAATACTACAGTAATAGTTTTCTTATCTTTTGTGGCAAACACAACAGTATATTGTGGTGTGCCTTTTTCAGTTTTAACAACCCAGCTTAAAAGGCTTGTTGCCTTACCTTCAGCTTGTGCATAAGCAAAGTTTACAGCTACAGCAGGAGGCAAAATAGTAGATGGATCAAAGGCTGTTTTTTCTACAGTTTTGGTAAGTTTACCAACCTTTTCATCCTTAACTTCATTTGCTGTATTTGTAAATACCGCCTTATATACACCGTCTTTATTAAAACCGCCAACAGTCAATGTAACGACTGTATCGGTAGCATCAAAAGAAATTTCATTAATAGATGCGCCTTCATGATGTTGTAAAAAACCATTGAGCATTAGATTTGCCCAGCTAATCGCCTGATGTTGTTCATCAACAACAGCGACCGTTGGCTGAACAGGAACTAAATCAGCTGCTTGAGCCATTGGACTCACCACCCCTAACAAAGATGCTAACATTATAAATAAACGACTCTTTTTTAATACAGATTTCATATGTTACGCCTCAAATTCTTTACGTTTCAGACAACAATAACATTTACTATTTATTATGTACTGTTATAACTATACACTATCAATAACAAACGGACTCTATCGAGAGAGTGTGTATGAGAGAAATAAAAAGAGTCCGTTTGTTTTCCCACTAGGGAGTAATCAGCCACCTTGATAGCACAATGGCTAACCACCAAATAGCCCTATATTCATTAATTCTAACTAATCTTCTGTATATAAGAGGGAATGTTTAAAATTATTAGAATTAATGAATCTTAGATAGAATCATATCTACCTTGCGTTGCATATCTTCGTTTTGTTGACGAAGGGCTTCATTTTCAGCAGCTTGTTTTTGAACAATTGCTTGTAATGCTGTCACTTCATCTTGCATTACGTAGATAGAACTGATAGGACCACCTTTATATTTATCTGGAATAGCTTTCTTTTCAGGGCTATATCCAAATTTGTGGGTTACACCAGCATTTACGATACCATCGTGGCTATCTAGGGAAACACCTAAGTTAAACATAGTGTTTTCATTAGTGTAATGAGCCACACCAAGCGCTACGGCTGTTTGAGATTTGTAATTACCAATACCAGCCATAATTTGTGTTGGTTCCAATGGATCGTATTGAATTGGTTTCAATGCAGCTAATGCGGCAGCACCTGCGCCAGCCTTATATGCATAAGACTTAGCAACATTACTGGATGCACCAGCAATATTTTGCAATGCTTGGTCCAATTGTGCTTTATTAACTGCATCACCAGCATGAGTAGCAGCACCAATATTATTGATTTGTTTACCACCCATATCTAGATTACTATTGATGGATACATTACCAGGTGTAGAACCACTACCAGCATTAAGCGTAATAGTAGGAGCACCAGTACCACCACTAATAGAGGTAATACCTGTCAATGCAGGATTCAATTTGTAATTAATAACACCAGAGTTGGCAGGATCAGCTGTGATTTGAATGTTGCTATCACCTTTGAAATCAAAACCAGTAGTCAATGCTACAGAATTTAGAGTACCACCATTAGCCTTGTATTTAATATTACCTGTGCCTGCAGTTGCAGTACTAATAGCGGCATTCATTTGACCCAAGTTTACAGCTTCATCATTATTAGCTGCATTAGCCAAACCACTGATACGGTTAGTATTTTTATCAATTACTACATTACCAACAGTGACTTTATCGAAGGAAACATCTTTCTTAGTAGCGATAGTAATATCTTTACCAGTATTTGTAACCTTGATATTATCGCCATCTTTGAAAGTAACGGTATCGCCACCTTTTACAGTTTCAGCAGCAGCGCCATTAACTTTCACATTCCAAGCAGCTGTATCCTTAATAACTTGTTTACCAGCATTATCAATATTGCTCAAATCTTTCTTAGCTGCATTATTAGCAGTTGTTGTAGCATTATTGATTTGGGCACGTGTTGCAGCATCAAGGCCTACTGTGATACTTTGACCACTTGCATTCGTTTCAATACCATTTGTACCAGTGATGGTCAATGTTTGACCATTGCTTACACTACCAGTACCTGTATTACCAGCTGTATTGAAACCTACGTTAGCCGTAGCATTAGAAATCGCATTGTCCATTTGTTGTTTATTAACAGCAGATGTGGCTGTTGTACCAGCTGCCACATTTTTAATTTCTGTATTACCAGCGTTGATGCCACCAGTTGTGATGGAAATAGGTGCCGCACCAGTTGTACTTGGCGTAATTGTCATACCGCCACCATTGATAACAGTTGTGCCACTAGGTGTTGTGAAAGTTGCACTGCTTAAGCCAGTTAATACTTTGGCCATGCGAATGTTCAATGTACCTGTTGCAGCATCACCAAGAACTGCAATGTTACCAGCTGTAAGATCAGCTGCTGTTGTAGAAGCACCACCTTTGATGTTAAGTTTTTCACCATGTTTACGTGTAACAACAGTTGTATCATCGCCACCGAAATCATGTTTAGCATCAGTTGTTGCTTTATTAACAGCATTAGTAATAGCTGTATCCATTTGTGTCTTATTAACAGCAGAATTACCAGATGTAGCAGGACCTACATTTGTAATTTCCTTACCGCCTGCATCGATACCATTATTCTTATCAATAACCACACCACCAACAGTGACTTTATCGAAGGATACATTTTTAGCTGTGCCAATTGTAATGGATCGTCCTGTATTCGTAATAGCGATATTATCGCCATTGATGAAGTTCACAGTTTCGCCACCAGCTACAGCCGTTGTACCAGTACCATTGGTTTCTACATTCCAAGAAGCTGCAGATTTTGCAAGATTTTGAATATATGTATTACCAGCAGTAGACAAGTTGGACAAGTCTTTATTAGCAGCATTTTCAGCAGCTGTTACAGCAGCACTCAATTTAGCGGTTGGAGCAATGGTTACATCATCGCCTGTAGCAGATGTTGTAATGAGTGCATTAGCACCTGTATCGCCTTTGATGTTGAATTTAATACCACCCGCTGTGCTTAATTTCTTAGCGTTAGTAGTACCAGCGTCACTACCTAAGGATACTTTGTTATCTCCTAATGTGCTGATGGAATCAGTAGCTGCCTTCACAGCATCATCCATTTGTTTCTTGTTAACCGCAGCATCATCAGTAGTTGCTTTGCCAACGTTCTTAATTTGTGTATTGCCAGCATCGATACCGGAACCATTCAATGTAACGGTGTTAGTACCATTTGAAGCAGTTACACCAGCAGGGGCTACTGTTGTTGTATTCGTACCATCAGTAGTTGTCATGCCACCTTTAGTGATAGTCGTTGTATTACCAGCACCATCCGTAATTGTGGAGGAACCACCTGTTACGGTTTGCGTATTACCTGCACCATCTGTATAGGTAGCAGATGTTAAACCACTCAATACTTTAGCAAGACGGATATTTAATGTACCAGCACCATCGGATACAACACCGATATTGCCTGTTGTCAAATCAGCAGGGGTTGTTACGCCACCTTTGATGGATAATACTTCGCCGTGTTTACGTACAGAGGTTGTACCTGTATCGCCATCAAATTTGTGTTCTGCATCAGCAATAGCTTGTGCTGTATCAGTTTTAGATTTAGTGATGGCATCGTTAATAGCGGATGCTACATTTTGTGTAGTCGCTACACCATCGGCACCAGTGGCACCGCCTGCACCTGTTGTACCATTTGCACCAACTTGACCAGCCGCAGTTACCACAAGGTTACCAGTCTTCACATCTACATTGTATGTTTTTACACCACCAGTAGTAGAGTCAGTTACAGTAGCAAGACCTGTGCCAGTGACCTTAACAGCATCTTGTGCAGATGTAGCTGCCAAGTTTTTGATCACTGTTTCACCAGCAGTAGAAATGTTGGACAAGTCTTTATCAGCAGATTTTTCTGCAGCCGTTACAGCAGCTGTCAACTTAGCAGTTGGCGCAATGGTTACATCATCGCCTGTTGCAGATGTTGTAATGAGTGCATTCGCACCTGTTTCACCTTTAATATTGAACTTAATGCCACCAGTTGTGCTCAATTTCTTAGCTGTTGTAGAGCCAGATTCACTACCTAATGAAACAGTATTATCTGTTGCACCTTTTAATGCATCATCCATTTGTTTCTTATTCACAGCAGCATCATCGGTAGTACCATTAGCAACATTCTTAATTTCTTTGTTACCAGCACTAATACCACTAGTTGTTACAGAAATTGGTGTGGCACCAGCACTAGCTGGGGTTACGGTTACACCTGTAGGCGCTGTCGTAGTAGTATTACCAGCTGCGTCAGTTGTTGTTACACCACCCTTAGATACAACGGTAGAATTACCAGCTGCATCAGCAATCGTAGAGGAACCACCAGTTACAGTTTGTGTATTACCAGCAGCATCTGTGTACGTAGCAGATGTTAAACCTGTTAAGGCTTTAGCCATCTTGATGTTTAATGTACCAGATGTTGTGTCACCTACTACTGCGATGTTACCAGATGTAAGATCTGTTGCAGTTGTAGAAGCACCGCCTTTGATGTTAAGTTGTTCACCATGTTTACGGCTAATTACTGTACTATCATCACCTGCAAAATCATGTTTTGCATCAGCTAAGGCTTGAGTTGTTTTATCAATAGCTGCATTTACAACAGATGCTACGTTTTGAGTTGTTGCAACACCATCTTTACCAGCTGTTGTACCTTGTGTAGAACCAGCAGCGCCCACTTTACCAGTAGTATCATCAATAACCAGTTTACCTTCATCTACATTTACGGTGTATGTTTTAACACCAGCTGCTGTAGCATCGCTTACAGTAGCAAGACCTGTACCAGCTACCTTAACAGCATCTTGTGCTGCTGTAGCAGCTACCGCTTTAACAGCATTTTCAGAAACAGAGACTTCGTATGTTTCACCTTTAGCTGTACCAGTTTGACCTGTTACAGTAGCCAAGTTAGTATCGCCAGTCAATGTTTTAGCCACTACTTTTTCAGTGGATGAAGCACCACTAGATACGGTTGCAATAGCTGCATCAAGTTGACCTTTATTTACAGCTGCATCATTTGTTGTACCAGTTGCAATGCCTTTAATTTCCTTGTTTCCAGCATTGATACCATCTGTTTTATCGATAACAACGCCACCAACAGTAACCTTATCGAAGGATACATTTTTAGCTGTACCAATTGTAATGGATCGACCTGTATTAGTAATAGCGATGTTATCACCATTGATGAAGTTTACAGTATCGCCACCAGCTACAGCTGTTGTACCAGCACCATTGGTTTCTACATTCCAAGAAGCTGCTGCTTTTGCAAGGTTCTTAATGTAAGTATCTCCAGCTGCAGTCAAGTTGGACAAGTCTTTATTCGCTGCATTTTCAGCTGCAGTTACAGCGGCTGTTAATTTAGCGGTTGGCGCAACAGTTACATCATCTCCTGTAGCAGATGTAGTAATGAGTGCATTCGCACCAGTTTCACCTTTAATGTTGAACTTAATACCACCAGTTGTGCTCAATTTCTTAGCTGTTGTAGAGCCAGATTCACTACCTAACGAAACCGTATTATCTGTTGCACCTTTCAATGCATCGTCCATTTGTTTCTTATTCACAGCTGCATCATCGGTAGTACCATTAGCAACATTTTTAATTTCTTTATTACCAGCACTAATACCACTAGTAGTTACAGAAATTGGTGTGGCGCCTGTACCAGCAGGAGTTACCGTTACACCAGTAGGTGCTGTCGTAGTTGTGTTACCTGCTGCATCCGTAGTTGTTACCCCACCTTTAGATACAACGGTAGAGTTACCAGCTGCATCAGAAATAGTAGTAGAACCACCCGTTACAGTTTGTGTATTACCAGCTGCATCGGTGTAAGTGGCAGATGTTAAACCAGTTAATACTTTAGCAAGGCGGATATTCAATGTACCCGCACCATCAGATACTACACCGATATTACCAGTTGTAAGATCTGCGGATGTTGCTACACCACCTTTAATGGACAATACTTCACCAT
>OGGM01000831.1_pt1 | contig 15859 bp, 12 predicted proteins | sample 1571251 | NCBI WGS metagenome assembly OGGM01 (sample SAMEA2582076, study PRJEB24529) | metagenome | biome: Human gut stool | place: China | collected 2011 | reverse complement strand
CCATCAGCGTACAAATCTTACATATCAGCCACAGCCTGCCCGTCTCTACACCCCGCATTTCAACAAATGGTCAACAAATCACAATTTAATAGAATAAACGTCTTGCAAAGTTATATAAACCATGCTGCCACACAGCACCTTCGTGTCCTCCCGGCATTTCATAATACATATATTTAATATGCTGTTCATCAAAAAGCTGTTTAAATTCTCTTACACCGTCTATAAATGGGTCTTCTGTTCCTACCTGATATAGTAACAGCTTATAATTATCTTTTAATTTTGAATAATCATAATCCTTTAGTACGGCATCTGCCCACGGTTCATCTTTAAATATTCCATTTGTTGCAGAAAAAGCACCTATATAACCGAATTGTGTCGGATATTTAAAACCGATGTATGAAGCCTCTCTTCCACCAAGTGAATATCCTGCAATTGCCGTATTATCTTTGCCTGTCTTTACTGAATAATTATTATTAATAATAGGCATAAGATTATTTTCAAGTTCATCTATGAATTTATCATATTGCGCTGTAAGAACATTAAATGACAGGCCGTCCTCTGAATCATACTCCTGCGATGTAAATACAGTCGGACATACTATTATCATGTCAGGCGTATTATAATCATAATGTGCATTCTGGACAATATACTCTGCACCCATGACACCCCAGTTTCTATAATCACCGCTCATACCATGTAAAAGATACAGTACCGGATATGTCTGACTGGTATTATATCCATATGGAAGTATAATCTCTGCCTGCTTATACTTATGTGCAACAGTTGAATAATATTCTATCTGTGTAGTCTCTCCATACTGTCTTCCCTCAATCTGTCCAAGATACCCATCTGGAACATCAAAGTTATTGTCTGCATAAATATCAATACTTTCTAAATCTTCTGTTCCTGTCTTTGTGGTATCACCAGTAATTGTATTATTATCTACAGCTGTTGTAACTGTACTATTCTTATTATCCGCTTTACTATAATTATCAGATTTATTATTACCGCAGCCTGACAACAGTAAGTATGACATTAATATAAAAATAACCACTAAATTTTTCACAAAAAAACTTAATGCATTAAAAAAATTACATTTTGTAAATATAATATTCATCTAACCCTCCACCATTCTTTTATTACTAATAATGATTTATAAAATTATTAACAGGCCATTCTGCTATTTCACACCATATAGGATATCCAATATATACAGTATCTAATCTTCATCACTAATCCTCCATTCCTTTTTGATACTTTATAATGCTGTTTTACAATATTATTGTAATGTAATGCCTTTTAATCATCCAATACCTTGTATGAATATGCAGTTATACAGAATATGTATAACTAATATACCTATCTTATTGTTCTGAGTTAAAGTATAAAAAAAAATTCCATCTTAGAAGTCCCTTTTTATTATCGGGTATTAACCTTTAGATTATATGCATTATATGTTAGATATCTTTGTTGGATTATCACTAAAAAAACACTGGTATAAATAAGGATTTAAACCTTTTTAATACCAGTATTTTGACTAACATTTTTTAATTTTAATGATATATTAACATATTAACCTATCTTCTTCATAATTGATGCTTTCATATAATAACTTATTCCAAGACAGTTAATAATAATTCCTGACGCACCAAGTTCATCTACCAGCTCTACAAGCTCGCTAAATTTATAAAGCATATTTTCATGGTGTCCTTCATAACATTTATCCATCTCAAAACCATCTGTAAATACAGGGACAGCTATAACCTTCTCCCCCTCTTCCTTATCCTTAATCTTATCTGTAAGGTCAATAAATGGATGTGATATCTCTATCTGTTCTTCTGTCTCTTCCTTAACACATGGCACCATATATTCAGCATTAGACATAGCAACAATCATTGCATCTTCCCTGCTCTTTAATACATCAGCTCTAGGCTCTACATTCCCCTGCTTTCTAAACTCCTGAAAGAAATTAATCATGGTCTGCTCAAGTCCTGGATTAGTCATATAATCATCATCAAAAAATTCACTGTAATCAAATAATTCTTCTCTTGCTACAGTAAATGGCTCACACTTTCCATCCATAAATCTGATATTCTTATAACCATTTCTATACATATGTGCTATTTCATTCTTAAATGCCAGTGTATCTACACTTTCAAAGCTTATCTTAAATCCGGCATCTTCAAGTTTCTTAGTTACCTGAACATGGTTAGTATAGTCAAACAGTACTATCATATCTGAATCTATCATATATGGATAACCTGTTGTATCACAATATGCAACCCATAAATGGTCAGCATTCTTAATCTTCTCAATAACAATCGGACGATACTTTCTAAGCATTGAGTTAAAATATCCTGAATCATTGACATTATTCTTCTCATCCGCCTTCTTAATACAATCTGGTAATATCTGTGTCAATACATATATACTTTCTGACACGGATATCTTATCCATCATGGCTGCACCATAATCCTCATCCTGTACAATATGTCTTAATAAATCCTGTGCTCGTCTAGCGTTCATAATTCTAAAATCCTTCCGTTCTAAAAATTGTATGTTGTCCCACGTATTTTTCAGTAAAATAATAATTACAACGATATGAATAGAATATCATATTTTATGGATTGTGGCAATTTATGTTTTCTTGAAAATAATTTATGCTTTATTGAAAATAATTAAATAAGCGTAACACTTAAAATAAATCTTACCATTATGCCATGAATCAGATAAAAACATTATACTAAAGAAACTGACAGACAACCCTAAAAGCCATCTGTCAGTTCCAATACTCACTCGTTAAATAATCATCAATTAAACTATATAATAAACTTAACGACTGATATTAATATTTAATCAACATCCATATTCAATTCATATCAATATTAATTAATTCATATCAATATTAATTAATTCATATCAATATTTAATTCATACCAATATTTAATTCATATCTATAAATGAGCAGCTTTAAAATATTGCACAAATTTGTCCGTGTTACAAAGACATTTTTTCAATTGATTTGACGCAATGTATTTAGGTCACGGACAACAAGAGATTGTTTTTGTGCATTTTTCTATATTTGCTCATTTATAGTTCATATTATAACTTTGCGATATCTACTATTGAAAGTTCTTTATTATTAAAGGCATGCTCAAGACTTGAGATAAGTGCATGAGCAGTATCAAGACTTGTAAGGCAGTGAACGCCTGTCTCAATTGCATAACGTCTGATAAGGAAACCATCCTTAGCTCTTTCAATACCATTTTCAGGAGTATCAATAATAAGGTCAATCTCATGTGAAAGAATCAGGTCAAGAAGTGTAGGTGCTTCCTGTCCAATCTTATTAACCTGTATAGCATGTACTCCATTCTCCTTAAGAACCTTAGCTGTTCCTCGTGATGCATATATCTTATAACCAAGCTTTTCAAATCTCTGTGCTATATCAATGCCATCCTGCTTATCCTTGTCGGCAAGTGTCATAATAATCTGTTTATGCTTTGGAAGTCTTATACCTGCACCTTCAAATGCCTTAAATAAAGCTTCATCAAAGTTCTTAGATATACCAAGACATTCACCTGTAGACTTCATTTCTGGTCCAAGGCTGATATCTGCTCCTCTGATTTTCTCAAATGAGAATACAGGCATCTTGATTGCATAGTAATCTGACTTCTTCTGAAGTCCCGGTTCATAACCTAAATCAGTAATCTTGCTTCCAGTGATAACCTTAGTAGCAAGCTGTACAATAGGAATACCTGTAACCTTACTGATATATGGTACTGTACGGCTTGAACGAGGATTAACCTCAATAACATATACCTGATCATTGTATACAATAAACTGGATATTAATAAGTCCCTTAACGTGAAGTGATCTTGCTAATTTTCCTGTATAATCAACGATCATATCAGTAATTTTTTCTGATATTGACTTAGCAGGATATACCGAAATACTATCTCCTGAATGGATACCAGCTCTTTCAATATGTTCCATAATACCAGGTATTAAAATATTCTCGCCATCACATACAGCATCTACTTCTATTTCCTTACCCATAAGATATTTATCTACAAGGATAGGGTGATCCTGCTTAATTCTGTTAATGATTCCCATATATTCAACTACATCTTCATCAGATACGGCAATCTGCATACCCTGACCACCTAATACATATGAAGGTCTGACAAGTACAGGATATCCTAATTCATTAGCAGCCTTTAAAGCTTCCTCAACTGTAAATACAGTCTGTCCTTTAGCTCTTGGAATACCACACTTCTCTAATATCTCATCAAATAATTCTCTATCCTCGGCAGCATCTACATCTTCTGCGCTTGTTCCAAGAATTGGCACACCCATCTTCATAAGTGCCTCTGTAAGCTTAATTGCTGTCTGACCACCGAACTGTACTACTGCTCCGTCCGGTTTCTCAAGCTCTACGATACTTTCAACATCTTCTGCTGTAAGTGGTTCAAAGTAAAGCTTATCAGCAATATCAAAGTCAGTTGATACTGTTTCAGGGTTGTTATTAATAATGATTGTCTCATATCCTTCTTTTTCAAATGACCATGTACAGTGAACTGAACAGAAGTCAAATTCGATACCCTGACCGATTCTTATAGGACCTGAACCTAATACAAGAACCTTCTTCTTACCTGTTGTCTCTTCAGCTTCATTTTCACTGCCATATACAGAATAGTAATAAGGTGTTGCAGCGGCAAATTCAGCGGCACATGTATCAACCATCTTGAACGCTGCATGAATATCATATTCATCTCTTAATTCCTTAACTTCTCTTTCTGTCTTGCCTGTAAGCTGTCCGATAACATTATCAGGGAATTCAAGTCTCTTAGCTTCAGCTAAAAGCTCCTTTGTAAGAGGTCCCTGCTTTAATGCAGCTTCCATCTCAACTAATATCTGTAATTTATCAATAAACCATCTGTCAATCTTAGTAATCTCATGCATCTTAGCAGGCTCAATATTTCTTCTTAAGCCTTCTGCTATCTTCCAGATTCTTCTGTCATCAACGATTGCAAGCTCTTCAAGAAGTTCTTCATCTGTAAGACCTGTAAAGTCATATGACATAAGGCTGTCAACATGCTGTTCAAGTGAACGGATAGCCTTCATAAGACCAGCCTCGAAGTTATTAGCAATACTCATAACTTCACCTGTAGCCTTCATCTGTGTTGTAAGAGTTCTCTTTGCAGAAATGAACTTATCAAATGGAAGTCTTGGCATCTTAACTACACAATAGTCAAGTGCCGGCTCAAAGCTTGCATAAGTCTTTCCTGTAATGGCATTCTTAATCTCATCAAGTGTATAACCTAATGCAATCTTAGCTGCAACCTTAGCAATAGGATAACCTGTTGCCTTAGATGCAAGAGCTGATGAACGGCTTACACGAGGATTAACTTCAATTACACAATATTCAAATGTATCAGGATTAAGTGCATACTGTACATTACATCCACCTGTAATTCCCAATTCATCAATAATATTAAGAGCAGATGTTCTTAACATCTGATATTCCTTATCAGAAAGTGTCTGTGAAGGAGCAACAACGATACTATCACCTGTATGAACACCAACAGGGTCAATATTTTCCATATTACATACTGTAATACAGTTACCATTGCTGTCTCTCATTACTTCGTATTCTATTTCCTTCCAGCCTGCGATGCAACGCTCAACTAAAACTTCACCAACTCGGCTGAGACGAAGACCATTTTCAAGAATCTCTCTTAATTCAACAACGTTATGGGCGATACCACCACCTGAACCACCAAGTGTATAAGCCGGTCTTAATACTACAGGATAACCAATCTTTCTTGCAAATTCTTCACCATCTTCAACATTATTAACAACTAAAGATGCAGCACATGGTTCACCAATCTTTTCCATTGTCTCCTTGAACATAAGACGGTCTTCAGCCTTCTTAATTGTAAGAGCTGTTGTACCAATAAGCTTAACTCCATTCTTTTCAAGGAAGTCTGTTTCAGCAATCTCCATAGCAAGGTTAAGTCCTGCCTGTCCACCAAGTGTAGGTAAGATACTATCAGGTCTTTCCTTTAAAATAATCTGTTCTAATGCAGGTACTGTAAGAGGCTCTATATATACCTCATCAGCGATATCCTTATCAGTCATGATCGTAGCCGGGTTAGAATTAACTAACACAACCTCAATTCCTTCTTCTTTAAGGGAGCGGCACGCCTGTGTACCGGCGTAGTCAAATTCTGCTGCCTGTCCGATAATAATAGGACCTGAACCTATAACTAATACTTTCTTAATGCTGTTATTCTTTGGCATCTTTTAGTCCTCCTTCTTCATCATATCCATAAATCTGTCAAAAAGGTATGCTGTATCCTGCGGACCGGCGCATGCCTCAGGATGGAACTGAACTGTAAATATGTTCTTTCCAATATATTCAAGACCTTCATTAGTCTTATCATTAACATTTTCAAAAGCCGGTCTTGCAATCTCAGGATTGAGCGTTGTCTCATCAACTACATAACCATGATTCTGTGATGAAATATATACCTTGCCAGTTTTTAAATCCTTAACAGGATGGTTAGCTCCTCTGTGACCATACTTTAACTTATGTGTATCCGCACCAGTTGCAAGAGCCATAAGCTGGTGTCCTAAGCAGATTGCAAATATAGGCACATCGCTGTTATATAACTTCTTAATCTCTTCAATCTCTGATACACATTCCTTAGGATCTCCAGGACCATTTGATAACATAATACCATCCGGATTAGTCTTAAGAACCTCTTCTGCCGGTGTCCTAGCAGGATATATTGTCACTTCACATCCTCTGCTATTAAGAGAACGTGCAATATTATTCTTAGCGCCAAAATCATATAAGGCAACTCTCGGACCATCACCTTTAAGAACCTTCTTCTCGCTGCATGTTACTTTATCAACAACGCCTGTAACCTTGTATTCCTTAATCTTAGGTAATATCTCATCAAGGTTATAATTCTCATTAGTTGTAATCATTCCATTCATTGTACCTTTTTCACGAAGAATCTTTGTAAGAGCTCTTGTATCCACTCCAGCGATACCAGGAATATCATTATCTATAAGGAATTTCTGAATAGGATCTTCACATCTGAAGTTGCTAGGCATTCTAGAAAGTTCACGAACTATATATCCATCCGGCCATGCTTTTAAAGACTCCATATCTTTATAACATATGCCATAATTACCTATTAAAGGATAAGTCATAGTAACTGCCTGTCCTGCATACGAAGGATCTGTTAATACCTCCAAATATCCTGTCATTGATGTGTTGAAGACTATCTCACTAATTACTTCGCGGGTAGAACCAATACTCGTTCCATTAAACACTGTACCATCTTCAAGAATTAAAAATGCTTTCATGAATGCCACCTAAATTTCCTTTCGTATTTATTTTTTATGATTAACACCTGTTTATTGTATCAGGAAATATTTCAATACATCCAATGTCATAACTCTATACTTTAGAAAATATATTTTCATGACACAAATTCTTAAAATATTAACCTTTTAATGATAAATAATATACTTAAATATGGTATTAATCTTCATATCGCATAGTAAGGTTTCGATTACCGAAGCCTGCTTTTGCGCAAAAAAAAAGACACAGTTATGTCTTTTTTTCTCTAATTTAATAAATCTTATCATACTCCAACTTTTTTTTCAAGTAGAATAGATGTATTTATATTCATTATTTTGCATTTGCTGTAGTTGTAACTTTGAGTGCCTTACTTCTTATCACATCACCGGTTGAATCTTTTATATATACATAAAATTTCTTTAATGTAACGCTGTATGATTTCCAGCCGCATGCATATATCATGTCGAAATTATATATATTAGTCTATTGACTGGCAGCTTTATTATACACAATAAATTTGTATGAATATTCACAATTTACGCTCTATAATTTCAGCCATACTTTGTTTTTATTATTTTAAAGGACAACTTCCAGTTAATTACCTGTTCTTAACCTTTAATCTGTCGTAAGCTCAAGCTGCCCCACGTATTTCCATGTATTTCCTTTATCTGAAGACTGATATTTAGCAGCCGTCTTACCGTTATTATATATACCATTATTCCCCTGTGTAAGGTATACCGTAATAATATTCTGTGCCTTATCATATACCGGCACTAATGCATCCTTATATACATCCTTCCATTCCAGCTTAGCAGCCGTCACAGACTCTGTTGTCTGCTCTGTATTATCCACATCATTAGCAGTTGTTGTTTCTGTCTGAATATTAGCAGCCGTACTGTCAAGCTCCTGTGCTTCAAGCTCTACCTTTGAAAAGGTCTTGCAGCCATCATTTGTCATATAGAGGTTGCTATCCATGCCATCTGAATACTGATAACAGAAAAAGCCAATATTTTCATCAATAAATTCCACGCCTTTTATAATATCGGCTGTTGGGCCGCTTCCGCCATTCTGCCATGTCTCACCGCCGTCAGACGTTGAATATATTCTGGTTGATTCATTGACCTTATCTTTATCATATCCGATAACAATTATTCCATTTGAGTCATCAAAGAAATTAACATAATAATATTCAGAATTATATATCTGTGCTATCTCGCTTGTTACCCAGCTATTGCCTTTATCGTCAGAATATATTAATGTTACAGGCTGTTTTTTATTATCCTGTCCTGCCCTTCCGCCATATAAAAATGCTGTCTTATATGTATTAACCATATAACTTCCATTTTTAAGCTTTGTTGTTGAATTATCCTGATAAACAAGATTATCAATCTCAACCGGTACTGTTGTATATTTGGCTCCGCCATCATAAGTTACATATAACGAAGAATTCTTCACCTCATAATCAGTGAGGTTATTATTGGCAGCACTGTCTTTCTCACTTGAAACATTTGCCTTAATCTGATTATTATACTGGGCTATTCCATAATCCTCTGGTGTCATTACAGATTCCACATATATTGTAGCTGTTCCATCATCATTATTTTCAAGATCAAAGGACATAACCCATTCACATTTCATAAGTCCGTTATCTAATATGCCATTCCATGATGAAAAATATTCTGATGTCTGATCCCTTAACTGGGCTGCAAAGCTGATAAGTACAGTTTTACTATCCTCATCCAGAACTGTTATATTATCAATCTGAATCTTTTTAAGTGACTTTGATAATGAAAGATAAGATACCGTAAACTGATTTAAAAAATTCCTTATCCAGATATCTGCCATATTCTCAAGGTTAAGGTCACTAAAATCCATACTCTCTGAACTTGTGCTTGTCGTATATTGGGAATTTCTATCTACGATATTTCCATAAGCATCCACATCCACACTGTAAGTATATCTTGACTTAAGCACTTTACTGTAAGCCCTCGTCTTATTATATCCTGAAAACCACATTAAAAATACAATAAGACATAATATAACCACTAATATTATCCCCGATATAACATGCCATATTGTCTTATTATCCTTCAAAATATTCATCTGCCGTAAATACGGCTTTTCCTTTCCATAAAACTTGATTAATTCGTATTAATTATATTACCCTTCATTTCTCTGTCTGTGAAGTGATGTTCTCATAAGCTCCCTGTAATGTTTATATTTCCATATATATAACATTGATAATGCTCCCACCGCTATCATAAATATCATAAATACAGGATTAACAAACAACATCCAGAATCCGGCTATTCTTCTTGTAAGCAGTGGAAAACCATATGCTATAATAACTCCTGCTGCCATAAATATACCATTAAATGCATTTCTGTTACTATATATCACGCTCATATGCTCATAACCGATAATCGCAAGCATCTCGCCTATCGGTCTTGCTGAAACAGTAACTATGCTTAGCATAATTGCATTTACAACAGACACATCAAATATACGAAGAATTATTGTAAAAAACACAAAGTCCTCAGCCATCTTATATATAAGTCTTCCAAGATAATTCATATATGGGCTTATCTGCATTACTTTAATCATAATATAATCCCTTTGAGCCATTGAAAATGCTGTATTATTTACGATACTTCCGCAAATGGTACTTAAAATAACAAACAGATATATTATAGCCTGTTCCTTATGGAGTGCAACAAGCGGGCATTTCGATGAAATATATAAGTATGGCACATATATAAATGCTGCAAAATAAATAAGCTTTAATAAAAATTCATATACCAGAACTACAATCTGTGCTACAATTCCAAGAAATGTTCTAAATCCTGACTTTCTCACACTAAAAATATCATCTGTTATATGTGCGCCTATAACAGGCATCTTCATCATAAGTTTAATTGCCTTATTCGTTCCTTCATGGAACTTTAATATCTTCTCGGCAAACATTTTTCTAAATATTTCCATTGCCAGCCTCCCCTAATATCTCATACACTGCCTGTCTTACAGCCGGCAGTTTCATCTCATCTTCTGATATATCAGTGAGTTCACCGTCATGTAATACAATGAGATCCTTTGATATTCTCGATGCAATCTCAATAAGTGATGTTGAAATAATTATAATATGTTCCTCGGTCATCGATTCTAATACCTCAATGAACTTATCTATAAATTCCTCACTGCAATAATCCAATGGCTCATCAAACATTATCACATATGGCTGCTGTATAAGAAATGCTGCAAGCTGTAATCTTTTCTTGTCTTCAAAACCATATTCACTTATAAGAGTATCACCAAGCTTTGATGATATTCCCACTCTTTCAAGGTAATATTCAGGACTTTTCTCACTTTTTTGTATGTGGCATATAAATCTTACAAATTCATATCCCGTTATATACATAGGAAATACACTCTGCTTTGCTGCATAAAAAAGCACACTTTTTGCTTTCGTTGCAACGGCTCCGTCATCCAGACTTACATCCCCGCTGATACATTCAAAAAGTGTTGATCTTCCACTTCCATTACGTCCAAGAATTGCATATATCCTGCCTTTCCTGAATGAATAATTTATATCTTTTAAAACTTCTGTTTTGTTATAAATCTTTTTTATATGATTTAATCGTAGCATATAATTCCTCACTTCTTAATGGCTGTAATATTATTTTCATATCAGCGGCTCTGCAATCCTCGCAGAGCGTATATCTTTATCTGAAATCTAACCTCAACTTCAGACAATATTGTTTTCCTCCATGTCCTATAGAGGAAATTGTCTTCCCAGACTGAGATATAATACTTATATACAGCATCTGTATAAAATAATTATGTATAAACCATTTTATATAAGTTTTTAATTTTCACTTTACACGAACATTATTATATTACAAATACCTGTAATTTGTAAATAAAGCCATAACATTTATTATTGGTTTTTAAAAATGTTAATTTAAACCTCTGGTAATCAAATCATCTTGCATTTATTATTTACAAATGATATCATAACGTTGCTGTCTGAAATGTCAGTTATTTTTACATAATTTTTGATATTGTAATGCTGCAAATAAGTCAGTTTAATATCTGCTGATAATTTTGTAACACGAAAGGTTTACTAATATATAATGAAACGATTTATTAAAAAACACTGGCGCCTTATGTTTGGCTCTTATTTACTTATATATCTTCCATGGTTTTTTCTGATTGAAAAATATATTGATGAGAATCATCCGGGAGTACATATTCTTAATAATTCCATTGACAATATGATACCTTTTTGCAAATATTTTATCATCCCTTATATGTTATGGTTTGTCTACCTTGCCATATCATGTTTCTTTATGGGATATAAAGCTGCCAATATTGAATTTATAAGATTTGCATTATCACTAATAATCGGTACTTCCATCTGTTTTATCATCTGCATGATATATCCAAATGGACTGACATTAAGACCGGATAATCTTCCTGATGACATATTCGGAAAACTGATTGGCATAATTTATGCAAGTGACACACCTACTAACGTATTTCCAAGCATACATGTATACAGTTCAATTGTTGTCGATATTGCCATAAGAAAATGTTCATATCTTAAAGAACACAAAGCCGCAAAAGCAGCTTCATTCATACTATGTATGCTCATATGCCTTTCAACAGTATTTATAAAACAACATTCCGTAACTGACGTAGCCGGAGCCATAATACTGACAGCGATAATGTACATAATTCTCTATGTTGTTGATTACAGCCGAATCTTTAAGAAAAACAGGGAAGTGGAATTTGATAATTAATACTGCCATGAAATGTAAATTAAAATAACACAAGATTTTGAAATATAAATAAACAGACGTAATATATTATATTCTCTGTTAATCATATGAATAAGAACTCATCTTTAGAAAGACTTCGTTCTTATCATCTGTTCAACAATAAATATAATATATCCCGTCTGTTTTTCTACACCTTTTCAAAATGTCAATTATTCATCAAAGATACTTACTATTTCTCCGTCTAATATTCTGTTCATGTTCTTTACAGCACAGAAGTTACCGCACATTGAACATGTATCTTCTTTTTCAGGCTTTGATGACTCTCTGTATCTTCTTGCCTTCTCAGGGTCAATGGCAAGGTCAAACATCTCTTCCCAATCAAGCTTCTTTCTGGCATAGCTCATTTTCTTATCCCATTCAGCAGCTCCCGGTATACCCTTTGCTACATCTGCTGCGTGAGCTGCTATCTTAGATGCAATAATACCTTCCTTAACATCATCAAGATCCGGAAGTCTTAAATGCTCTGCCGGTGTTACATAGCAAAGAAATGATGCTCCGTATGTAGCTGCAATTGCTCCACCTATAGCTGCTGTGATATGATCATAACCCGGTGCAATATCTGTGACAAGAGGTCCTAATACATAGAAAGGTGCACCCTTACATATAGTATTCTGAATCTCCATATTAGCCTTTATCTGATTAAGAGGCATGTGTCCCGGTCCTTCTACCATAACCTGTACATTCTTTTCCCATGCCCGTCTTGTAAGCTCACCTAAAGTTACAAGCTCTTCAATCTGTGATATATCAGACGCATCATCTATACATCCCGGTCTGCATGCATCACCAAGACTCATTGTAACATCATATTTCTGACAGATATCAAGTATCCAGTCATAGTGTTCATAGAATGGATTTTCCTTTCCTGTCATTTCCATCCAGGCAAATATGATTGATCCACCTCTTGAAACTATATTGGTAAGTCTCTTTGCTTCCTTAAATCTCTTAGCTGTTGCCTTATTAATCCCACAGTGGATTGTCATAAAGTCAACACCATCTTTAGCATGCATTTCAACTATCTTAAGCCATTCTTCCGTTGTAATATCCTTTAATGCCTTATGATAATATACAACTGCATCGTAAATAGGAACTGTTCCTATTGTTGCTTTACATTCTGATGTAAGCTTACGACGGAACTTCTGTGTGTCACCAAATGAACTAAGATCCATAATTGCCTCTGCACCCATATTTACTGCACTATTGACCTTCTCAAGCTCCATGTCCATGTCTATACAGTCACGGCTGGTTCCAAGATTAACATTAATCTTTGTTCTTAACTTAGAACCAATACCATTAGGATCAAGACACTTATGATTTTTGTTGGCAGGAATTATAACCTGTCCCTTTGCCATAAGCTCTCTTAACTTTTCAACTTCAATATTTTCTTTAGCTGCAACGATTTCCATCTCTTTTGTAATAATACCTTTACGTGCAGCATCCATCTGTGTAGTATATTCCACGATGAACCTCCTAAATTAATATATTATACTTTTCTGAAAATGTAATAAGATCGGGATTAAATATGAATTATAATTAAAGATTCTAATTTCCATTCTATATCAATTAAGATCTTCCTACGGTGGCATTATCCACATCAGGTCAATGGGTCGGAATGTATTCCCTCTCAGCATCAAACCGCTGTAATCAGAACATACAATATACAGATATTCAAAATCAATAAAAAAACATTAATATCTATATAATATAAACATTTCTTATACAGAAGTTTCTTTTAGCTCCCCAGAAAAATATTATATATATTATAAAATTTTTATTCTGACATGTCAATTATTACAGCGCTGGCAGCATGTATTTTATATGTATTTTTATATAAATCCTTGTAATATCTGCTGTCATATTTTTACAAAATGTTTCTAATACACAAGAGATTGTATATTAAGTATGATAATTCACATTTTACAGGCATGTTTAATGTCTAATAAACCACTGATAAAGGCTGATACTATTCATTCTGTGTACCACTATCAGACTGTGATTCTTCTGACATAGACATATCAGGAATGTCTGCCTGTACTGTTGCATTGTCTGCTGCCTGTGCAGGGTCTTTTTCATCTTTCTTATTGTTTTTATTTTCTTCTTCCTGCTCCCAAAGGGATTTGTATTTTTTAATACGTTTCTTGTTAATTCTTGCCATTGCCCCCGCCTGCTTCACAGCAAAATACAATTTACTATTATAATCCATAAGCTTCTTTTCATCAGAACATGGAACTGATTCTCCTGCTGCTATTCTTCTTGCTACTTCCACTACCTTAGCTGCATTGGCCGCACTCTTTTCACTTTTCTTTTTACTATTCTTTTGAAGCTGTGCATCATATTCTAACTGCCACTGTTTATTCAGTTCTTCCATAGCTTTTTTGTTATCTTTTATCTTTTCATCAACATCACTGATTGAAAGTTCAAGTGTTGCAGCTTCATCAAAATAGCTTTTGTCATTTGTAAGCTTTGCATTCTCTTTTGCAGTATCTCTTTTTTTAGAAAGCTCTGCTTCCAGTTTATTAAGCTTTTTCCCATATTCACTATATTTATTTCTTGCTTCCGATATAATCATAGCAACCTCCAATCCGCAGATATTTTTTAATTCCAAAAGAATTATTGTCAAATATTAGATTTGATTCTACAATAAAAGCTATTTGTGCTGCCTGCGGTATGTTATATCTAATGTACATTTGCTTATTATATAACTGCTCTGATAACAGAATACTTAGTATAAATATTATCGGAATATTTATTCTAATATTAAACAACCAATTCCAAAAATATATATAATTTTTATCATATTCTAAGTTATCATAAAAAAATCAGATGCTATTTAATTCACATTAAAACGAATTACCGGCGTACTGTCGTCATTATAATTCGCACTAATACAAATCTTTATGTTTACATTTCATACTTTTGATAATAAAATGGATTTATCAAAAATAAAGCTGGTAATCTGATATAACATCTATAATCACAGCTTTTTAGAAAATGAGGCGTTTTCTTATTTATGTCTGTTGATATGAAAGAAGCCATTGCAGAAGCAGCCAAATATTTGGTTTTTAAAAACAAGTCCGCAAACTGACTGTAAAAGATATTGTTAACGAATGTCAGATTCCCCGTCAAACCTTTTATTATGATTTTGAAGATATCCCCGCATTGTTCCGCTGGATACTTAAACAGGATGAAAAGCAGATGCTGCATGCAATTTTCTCTATGGATAACACTGAAAAAATATTAAAATATTTTTTTCAATTAGCAATTCATATTACACCTGATGTTAAAGTTCCCATACTATCCTATCCAGCAGAAAAAGGGCAACTGCGCCCTTTTCCTGCCTTCCGGCGAGGATGGGCTCGGGCAAAGCCCGAAAATGAGCCTTTTTCTTTGGCTCTGTTTTTTCATAACTTATTTGACACTACCTTATCAATAATCTAAATAACCATCATATTCATCTACTACTTATATAATTGAGTTTTATTAAACTTTTTAAGTTTCTATTCTATCAAATATTTAAACAATCCCTGCATCCGAAAAGACTAACTCATATATTTTTACTAACAATATTTTTATTAACGTGTTCAAATCCTGATTATATCTTGTTTAAGAAAATATTTTAATTTTAAAGATAAAAAATTCTTCATCC
>OGGM01000825.1_pt1 | contig 16011 bp, 14 predicted proteins | sample 1571251 | NCBI WGS metagenome assembly OGGM01 (sample SAMEA2582076, study PRJEB24529) | metagenome | biome: Human gut stool | place: China | collected 2011 | reverse complement strand
GTCAAAATTTGATTTTGAATCTGTCCTAACAACGTTTTTTCGGGAAGTTCTGCATAGTAATCACGGGAAATGGCTTGAATATTCTCCTCATCTCGTACTAATTGATAGAGAAAATCCCGCCCCATTTTTCCCCAAGAGGCTAAAAGCGGATTCCCGCTGAACAATTCTTCTTGTTGATTGGTGTAATCAAGGTCGGCGGGTTCCCATGACACTTGCTCGGCTGAAATTAAAGGCTTCACATCATCACTTTCTTGCACGAAACGCTGTCTTTCTAATAAATAGGATTTACTCAGATCTCGCAAATCGCCCCAATATTCTTGACATGGATTATTAAAGAATAAATGTACATCTGTTTTAGCTGAAATACCTTGGAAAATATTGAGATAAACCGTTGGCAATGCTGGAATACCAAAAATAAAAATACGTTCTGGTAAGTTGAGTGTCGCATTGGGATCACGACATAATGCTAAAAATTGTTGATTGAGTGCAGCACGATGTTTTGCTTTTCCACCGAAATCACGTTGGACATCATCCACCAAGGCTCGCCATAAAATTCCCTGCCAGTGAATATTGCCTTTAATTTGAGAAAGAAAGGTAGGATTTAACGCCGAAAGCCCCTGCTTTTGCTGATTAATTTGAGCCAAGATCTTTTCATCGTTATTTTCCTCCCATGCAGCAATCCAATCGGGACGATAAACGAGATATTGGTCAAATAAATCGGCAACTTTTAGGCTTAATTGATAAAGTTTTTGCTGTTCTGATGCAGGTGAAGACGCTAAATATTTTTTTAATGGTTCAAATTCTTTTTGCTGTAAAAAGGTTGGGATTAATCGCATTAATCGCCATAACGTTGAATCTTTTTCAAAAGGGTTTTGCGTGGAAACATTCGGCAAATTATCGGCGTAAAGTTTCCAAATAAAACTGGAAGGCATGGGGAATTGGAAATTCGCTGCAACACCGCGTTTTTTAGCAATTTCCATTTGCAACCATTGTGCCATACCCGGACTTTGCACCAACACAATGTCAGATTGAAACGGATCATGTTGCGGTAAATTTTCCAACAGCGAAACTAAAATATCCTTTTGAATTTCTGGTTGGTTTGAATAATAAGTAACGAACAAAATAACGCCCTTTTGAAAGCAAAAACAATGCGTTATTTTACTCGGTTTTCAATAAAAATTCACCTTGAGGATAGCGTATATTCACTTGATGATGACTGCATTGAATTGCAAATTGAATGCCATTTTGTTCTACACTATTTTCACAAGATAAGCCTAAAAACTGACGCTGAGCCTGATTTTCAGCAATTTGAATCGCCTGAAATTCTTGAAAAACGCTGACCGCACTTTTCCGTTGCTCAGTCGTCCATCGGTTAAAGATCAAAAATAACCCGCTGAAAATCGATAAGGCTAATAAAAGTGACATTAACGACATGCCTTTATTCACTTTGATCTTGCGCACTTAAATCACTCCAACTTTTATCCACCAAACGCCATTGGCTATATTCTCGTACGAGTTTTGTTACTACGGCTTTACCGTAAGCCACCGTCACATCGCCCTCTAACTTAAGTGAACCACCTGTAATCACTGCACCGCTTATTCGTCCTTTGCCGGTTAAGGTTAAATTTCCTTCTGCTAGCAGAATACCACTCACATTCCCTTTAATTTCTAATTGGCTTTGCGTTATCCAATACACTTGTGGTGTTTTTTGAACAGTTAAAACTGACTCCACTTTCACAAAGTGCGGTTGAAAATCAGCTTGTTTTTCGCTGGAAATAAAATCTCGCAGCATATTTTCATTAATGCCTTTTGTGGGCGATTTCTTAAATAACTCTGCACGTTTACACCAAACAGAATAGGCGACTTTATCCTCTGCCCCTGAAGACTCGAAAAAGACTTGTTTTACTTTTTCAGCACCATTTAAAGGCAAGTTTTGGCAAATGTTCGTTTGTTGTTGCTGACTGATTTTCTGTAAAGGAAGACTCTGTTCTACATAATATTTTCGCTGACTCATTTGAGATCGAAAAAACGCAAAGATCTGTTCATCAAATAATAAGATCAATGCCAATAATCCCGAAAGTAAAATCAGTGCCGTCAGTGTCACAATCCCTTTTTTCATGATCACTCTTCTTGATTTAATAAAGGCACCACAAGCGAAGTTTCATATTGAATATGCTTATGTGTTGCAAGATTTCCCGCGAGTTTGATTTCAATCCCTTTCCCTGCCTTTAACCAATCAAAGCGTAATTGAGAAATCTCAAACTCTTTTTCATCCAATAAATCTGTCCATCCACCACCGGCGTTACAAGTAGATTGCGTTAAAGCACGCTGACACTCTGCTGAACGGCAATCCGCATTTACCGCATTTTTATAAGTTTGTTTAGTTTCGATCATTTTGCCGTTAAGTTTGTAACCAAATAGCTCTTTTTCGATATTTTTTGCCACATTTTTAACGCCATTTACGCAAGTGTTTTTTGTGTATTTTTCACCAATACAACCATTACTATTCAAATCATAAAAAAATAATACACAGCTATTTGATGGAGCATTGTCTGCTTGAGCAATAGTTATTGCTGTGCCCTTTTCGTCTAATTCGAATAAAGCCAGATTATCTTCAATGAGTTTTTGGTTTGCGGCTCGAAAGCCTACGCGACGCAGATCTTTCCCGATGAGTTGAATTGTGCGTTGTAATTCCGCTTGTAATTTGAGTTGTAACATTAAACGCTGATTTTGCTGTTGAGTTTGGGCATAAAACTGTGCAACCAATAACAATAATAAAGCGGATAAGCCAAGTGAAATCAACAAACTCACCAATGTTTCGCCTTTTAATGATTTCATCTTGTACACGCACTCGCCGCTTGATCAGACTTTAATTTAATACTGCCCACATTGAAAAAAGAGAACAATGTACGATGTTCTTCAGCCTGTAACATAAAACAATTTGTTTCCATGGTATTTCTGGCCCCATTAAATTTCACCGCCACTTCAGACGGATATAATTTAGGGCCTATCAGCATCGTTTTTCCTTCAAAATAAGGATAGTAAAAATGCGCATAAAGGTTTTTAGGGCAATTCTGGGGCTGAAAACAATCACAAAAATGATCGCTTTTTACTTGGGCTGTGATACACCAACGTTGATTTGCTGTATCTCGATTAGCCAAAATAAACCAAATCGACGATGAGTTTTCTGCCCTCGCTTGAATATTACGTAAGAAAAAATAAAGCCGTTGTTGCTCTTTTTCGAGAAAATATTTGGGATCGTTTTTCTGCCATTTAGGCAATGCAAACGCTAACGTTAAGCTTAAAATAAATAATACAATCAAAGTTTCTAATAAGGTTATCCCTTTATACATAAAATGCCTTCTTTTTTGACCGCACTTTAAAAGTCCTTTAGAAAAAAGCCAAATTTGCTACTTTATTTTTGCGATACTGATCGCAAATTTCCTTTAAAAAACGGGAAAAACCGTGAATTAAACATTTTCAACTGGCTATTTACTAAAACTCCCTTATAATAGGCGACCTATTTATCTGTTCTTTAAAATCTGGTGGAAATATGAATCCAATGTTAAATATCGCTATTCGTGCGGCACGAAAAGCGGGCAACGTGATTGCTAAAAACTATGAGCGCCGTGATGACATCCAAACAAGTAAAAAAGGTATTAATGATTATGTGACTAGCGTCGATAAAGCCGCTGAAGCTGAGATCATTGAAATCATTCAAAAATCTTATCCTGATCACACAATTATCAGTGAAGAACGTGGTGCATTAGAAGGCAAAGACAGTGATATTCAATGGGTGATTGATCCACTAGATGGCACAACCAACTTTGTAAAAGGTTTGCCACATTTCTCTGTTTCTATTGCTATCCGTGTAAAAAACCGTACCGAAGTCGGTGTGGTTTACGATCCTATTCGTAATGAATTATTCACTGCTGTGCGTGGTGAAGGCGCAAAATTAAATGAAGTGCGTTTACGTGTAGATAGCCAAAATGAACTTAACGGGGCGATTTTAGCCACCGGTTTCCCATTCAAACAACCAAGCTTGATGCCAACTCAATTTGCTATCATGAATAACTTAATTGATGAAGCAGCAGATTTCCGTCGTACGGGTTCTGCCGCATTAGACCTTTGCTATGTCGCTTCTGGTCGCGTTGACGGTTATTTCGAAATGGGCTTAAAACCTTGGGATTGCGCAGCGGGTGATTTAATCGTGCGTGAAGCAGGCGGTTTAGTGTGTGATTTCAATGCGGGTCATGGCTATTTACGCTCAGGCAATATCGTAGCTGCTCCAGCGCGTATTTTAAAAGAAATGCTAAATAAAATTCAACCTTGCCTAACTGAACAAGTGAAGTAAGCCTCAATAAAAAGTGCGGTGGATTTCACCGCACTTTTTTATGACTAATTTCTGTCGAGTGGCTTTCTATTTTCTTCCGTTTCCGGCTCAAGATCCAATTTTGCCATAAGAAGCTGATCGCCATCTTCTTCCGGATTACCTGTGACTAACAACTTGTCACCATAGAAAATGGAATTCGCTCCCGCCATAAAGCACATCGCTTGCATTTCTTCACTCATGCCTTGACGACCTGCAGAAAGACGAACATAACTTTTCGGCATAGTAATACGCGCAACAGCAATAGTGCGAACAAACTCTGTCCAATCTAAATCAGCTGCATCTGCCATTGGTGTACCTTCTACTTTCACTAATTGGTTAATTGGCACGGACTCTGGCTGCGGATCAAGATTTGCCAAACTTGCAATAAGGCCTGCTCGCTCTTTGCGGGTTTCATTCATCCCTACGATACCACCACAACAAACTTTCAAACCTGCATGACGCACTTTTCCTAACGTACTTAAGCGATCATCAAAACGGCGTGTGCCAATGACATTGTGATAATTCTCTGGCGCGGTATCTATATTGTGGTTGTAATAGTCCAATCCTGCATCTTTTAACTCTTCCGCCATACCATCTTGCAACAACCCAAAGGTACCGCAAGTTTCTAAACCAATATCTTTTACCGCACGAATAATCGCTGTCACTTTTTCCATATCCTTTGGTTTAGGACCACGCCACGCCGCGCCCATACAAAAACGTCCTGCACCACGTGCTTTCGCAATTTTGGCCTTTTCGACAATTTCATCAATATCCAAGATCTGCTGATTTTGTACGCCTGTTTGATAACGTGCTGATTGTGGGCAATAACCACAATCCTCTGGACACCCACCCGTTTTAATCGACATCAACGTCGATAACTGTATCGCACCAGGGTTGAAATGCTCTCGATGCACTTGAGCTGCACGATAGACTAATTCTAAAAAAGGTGTTTCAAATAGCGCTTCGACTTTACAAACAGACCAATACTCTACTGAGGGGTGAGGTGTAATGGATGAAAGCTGTACTACATTTGTTGTGGTCATTATATTTTCCTCGTTTAAGCTACATAGCTTTTATTAAGTTGAGCATATTACTCTGCAATATGATAAAAAGAGATCAGATCACTTTTCCTTGATGAATTTCAATCACTCGATCAATATGCCGTTCAATTTCTTTGGGTTGATGCGTCACCAATAACATGGTGAGCTCTTTCTCTTCACATAATTGATCCATTAAATCCTGCATTTCAATACGTAATTTAGGATCGAGGGCTGAAAAAGGCTCATCCAATAATAAAATGGGTTTATCTCGTAGCAAACAGCGCGCCAATGCCACACGCTGTTTTTGGCCACCTGAAAGTGCGGTCGGTTTTCTCGTTAAAAAATCCTGTAAATTGACCGCACTTGCAGCTTGTTCTACAAGGGCTTTTTCTTCTGCATTTAAGGCTAAATTCGGTTTTAAACCTAAAGCGATATTCTCTTCTACGGAAAGATGAGTAAAGAGATTATTTTCCTGAAATAGCATGGAAACGGGGCGTTCAAAAGGTGCCGTTTTGGTATGATTTTCACCATTTAGCCAAATCTCGCCACTATCGGCATATTCAAAGCCGGCAATTAAATTCAGTAAGGTACTTTTTCCTGCACCACTTTCACCAATGATGGCGATTTTTTCCTGGGCTTGAATCTGTAAATCAAATACCATCGGCATGGATTGATAATTGAAGACCACATTATTTAATTTAATCATGTTGTTCCTTCTGCCCTTCAATAAACATAAATAAACCTAAACATAAGCCCAATAAAATCAATGCTGTCACTGCCGCTTCTTGGCTTCGATATTGCCCGATTTGTTGATAAAGCAAATGAGGCAACGAAGTGAAGTCAGGGCTACCAAATAAGGCTATCGCTGTAAAATCGCCGAGTGATAAGGTCGTCGCGAGCGCCAAAGCATATTTCAACGGAGCTTTTAGCAACGGATATTCAATTAAACGAAAACGCTGCCAACCTGTAATATTTAGCGATAAACAGAGTTTTTCATAATATTGCATCGATTGATTCATTGGTGTATTAAGAATTTTGATCACAAATGGCAAGGCAGCCAAGGCGTTACAAACAGATACCACCACAAACAAATGCCCTGCTGAAAAATCAATATCTTGTAACCAAAGGAATAAGCCGACTGCTAAGACAATCGTCGGAATGGCTAAAATCATCATGCCCCCCGTTAAAATTAAGTGGGCTAATTTTGGATGATATAACCATTGTAGTTGCCGGGAAAGTAACAATAATAAGAAGGCAAATAATACCGATAAAATCCCTGCGGTTGGAGCCATGGTTAATGAATAAGCAAGTGCTTTCCATAATTGTGGGTTTTGCCAATAGCCAAATAATTGAGTTGCGGATAAACCTTGGAAAACGATATTGAATAAGGGACTTAAAATAAATAAGCACACCGAGAATAAGACAAAAATATGTCCAAATTTGACCGCACTTGAAGAAGGCAAAACCCATCGATAACGTTGCGAAATCTGGGTTTCAGGTGCTTTTGCCCAATATTGTGAAAGCGAAAATAACGCAAAACAAAACGCAAATTGCACTAACGCAAAAAGTGCCGCTTTAGGTAAATCGAATTCAAAGAAAATGGCTTGGTAAATCGCGACTTCTAATGTGCTATTTTGTGGCCCACCACCAAGTGCCAATACAATCGTAAAGCTAGTGAAACACAGCATAAAAATCAGCACAAAGGCAGACACGATTTGGCTTTTCAAATAAGGCCATTCAATTAAACGGAAAAATGTGAAACCTTTGATATTTAATTGTGCCGCGAGTTGATGCTGTTCGGTCGGTACACTTTGCAAAGCCTGTAAACTCATTCGTGCCGCTAAAGGTATATTAAAAAATAAATGGGCAATGAGAATGCCACTTAAACCATAAATGGAGGGTTTCCACGAAATACCTAAGGTTTGCAGCAGTTGTGTTAGCCAACCGGCCGTGCCATAAATACCAATCAAACCGAAAATAGCCAGTAATGCCGGCAAAACAAACGTGAGAGAAAAAATGCGTAAAATGAGCGATTTGCCTTTGAAATCTAAATAGAAAAAAGCGCGTGCAAATAAAGTTCCAATTACGCTAGAAAGCAAGGCTGACAAGAATGCCTGCCCGACACTAAAGGCGATAACTTGATGCAAATAATCGTCTTGTAAGAAATCAGATAAGGCATAATCACTTCCAACTGAAAAAACAGCAGAAAGTGAAAATCCATAGAGTAAAACAATGAAAAAAATGACCGCACTTCCGCCCAAATAATGGTGAGGACGGAAATGCGGATGTTGCAATAAGCTCATTAACACTACTTAGATAAAGCTTTTTGCCATTGATTGATCCAGCCTTTCAGCTGCTCACTTGTCACCATTGTGGTATCTAAAATACGCATTGATTTTGCGCGAGAATTAAGCGCATCAATATGACTTTCGATATTGGTCTCTACCACGGGTAACATCACATTATTTTTGGCAATATCTGCTTGAGCTTGCGGTGAAAGTAAGAATCCTAGAAACTCATCAGCACAGGCATTATTACGGTTAGCGACTTTTGCCGCGACTTCAACTTGTAATACGCTACCCTCTGCAAATTCCGTTGCCACATAATTGTCTTTTTGTTCAGAAAGAATATGGTAAATCGGTGAAGTATTTACGCTTAAAACCACATCACCTTCGCCTTTTAAGAAGGCCCCATAGGACTCAGTCCAACCTTTGGTTACCGTGACAGTATGTTTAGAAAGAGTTTTCCAGGCATTTACCACGTCATCTTCTGGATAAACCGCATTCATCCAAAGTAATAAACCACGTCCAATACTGCTTGTACGCGGATCTTGATATAACACTTTAAGATCTTGACGCTCAACTAATTCTTTTAAGCTCTTTGGTGGATTAGCCAGTTTATTTTTATCATAAATAAACGCATATTGCGCATAATCAAATGGTAAGAACGTGTGATTTTCCCACTTAATCGGCAAACGTAACTGGCTTAAATCCACTTTATTTGGCTCAAAAATATTGAGTTTTTGTGCATCCTCAATTTGATAACTATCTAAACCGAGCACGACATCCGCCTTAATTTTTTTACCTTCTAGACGAACACGGTTAAACAAAGTGCCATTATTGTCAAAAGCCACATAATTCAGCTTACATTGTGGGAATTGTTGTTCAAAAGCCGCTTTAACTTTTGGTCCTGCACTCCAATCAGCACTAAATGAATCATAAGTATAAACATTTAATGTTTGAGGTGCGGCTTGTACAAAAGCGGAAGCGGTAAGAAGTGCGGTTAAAATGGGAAGCGTTTTGTTCATTATGCGTTCTCCTTATTTTTGCATAACGAAACAGCATAATGAGATAATTAGTTTCCTACGCCAGCATTATCTGTTTCAGGTTCACGGGTGTTTCTCAGCCATTAATATAGGCACCCCGACTAAGTGCGATGTAGTCTAACGTAAGGGAATTTTATCAACAAGTTATTTAACTTAAAAATGTTAATCTGATCACACTTTTATATCTGATTTATCATTTTTTGAGCAAAAGAAAACCTGCTAAAAAGCAGGTTTATCTTGGTAATCTATCGTCAATTAAGCTTGATGTTTAGCCGCTACTTCACTTAATAAAGTTTGAAGTTCGCCAGATTGATACATTTCTAAAATAATATCACAACCACCAATTAACTCACCTTCTACCCATAATTGTGGGAAAGTTGGCCAGTTTGCATAAGCCGGTAATTCAGCACGAATATCTGGGTGTTGAAGAATATCAACATAGCCGAAAGGCACTTTGCAATTCATTAATGCTTCAGATGCACGCGCAGAGAAACCACAAGAAGGTAATTTTGGTGAACCTTTCATGTAAATTAAAATTGGGTTTTCAGCAATTTGTTTTTTGATTTTGTCTAACGTTTCCATAATGTTCCTTGTTCAAATAAATATGAATAGGGCACTATTCTAGCATAAGATAGAACCTGAGTGAAAGACTTGGTCTTACCAACTTCCACCTGCTCCGCCGCCGCCAAAGCCACCGCCGCCGAAGCCCCCACCGGAAGAACCGCCTCCGCCGAAGCCACCGCCAAATCCGCCTCCGAAACCGGAACCGCCACCACGGCGACGAGAAATCGTACTTTGACGAATGATTTTATTCAGTTGGTCACGTTGATTCGGGCTAATATATACTTCATCTTTGTGATATTGGAATTCACCAAATAATACAATAGCAATAAATGCCAATACCATTAAGAATGGGATGTACTTATCGAACGCATCTTCTTCAACTTGTGCCGCATCGAATTCGCCTTTACTTGCCGCAATAATTTGGTTTAAGCCATCATTAATACCTTGGGCATATTGGCCTTGTTTAAATTGTGGCAAAATTGCCGAACGGATGACTTGCGATAAAAAAGCATCCGGCAATACACCTTCTAAACCTTGCCCTGTTGCGATAAAGACTTTTCGATCATCCTTCGCAATCAGCATCAACACGCCATTGTTCAGATTTTTACGTCCTATACCCCATTTATCGCCTAAAGCAAAGGTATAATCAGCGATTTCATATTCACCGGTTGTAGGAACCAAAACAACCGCGATTTGTGAACTCGTTTCTTTACTATAAGCAATCAGTTTATTTTCTAAAATTTGCTTATGTTCTGATGAAAGTGTGTTGGTGTAATCGTTTATGTAATGGAAAGGATTTGGTGCAGGCGGAAATTCTGCCGCAACAACCATTTGAGCAAAAAAAACAAGGCTAAAAATAACCGCACTTTTCATAAAAGATAAAAGCTTAGCCATTAATAATTACCTCATTAGATAATTCATTCACATCATCAGGCTGAATAGGGAAATGGCGAGATAAAATATCACTGATACGATCAATCGCATCGACAATGCCTTGTGTATAAGCTTTTTGTTTAAACTGCTCAATCATTAAATCGCATTGTAACTGCCAATAAGCCACATCAACAAATTGATGAATGCCTTTATCACCTACGATTGCACAAAGATGATTTTTATATCCCACATAAATCAACACGGCATTTTGTGCCGCTGTTTTATGCATTTCCAGTTCATCAAAGACTTCTAAAGCTCGTTCCATTGCAGACAGTTGTGCTGAAGCCTTTGGTACTTTGCGTTCAATATAAACACGTAACTCAGCCGAACTTAAGCTTTCGAGGCGACTAATCGCCGCCTCGATTTGCTTTTTATCTACCGGAATTCTGGAAAAGAATGGCATAGATAAACCTTAGTTAAAGTTTACAGTTGGTGCATTTTCAGCGCCAGTAGCTGATTTAAAGTAAGGTTTAGCTTTAAAACCAAAAATCATTGCCGCTAATTTAGTTGGGAATTGACGTACTTTTTCATTATAAATACGCGCTGCTTCATTAAATTTATTACGAGCGACATTGATACGGTTTTCTGTACCTTCAAGTTGCGCTTGTAAGTTCATAAAGCCTTCGTTCGCTTTTAATTGTGGGTATTGTTCCACAGTAACAAGTAAACGAGATAATGCTGAACCTACTTGATTTTGATTTTGTTGGAATTCGTTTAATTGTTCTTCCGTTAAATTAGACGGATCAATTTTAGTTTGTGTCGCTTTTGCACGCGCTTCGATTACATTGGTTAATGTCTGTTGCTCAAAATTAGCTTGACCTTTTACAGTATTCACTAAGTTTGGAATTAAATCAGCACGACGTTGATAAGATGATTCAACATTTGCCCAAACAGAATCAATTTCAGTTTCTGCTTTTACTAAGCCATTGTAGCTAGACATTAAGCCTAAACCTGCAGCAACGGCGATAATAATCAAGATAATCCACTTTTTCATTCAAAAATCCCTTCAATTATAGGTTTAATTTATATAAGAAAAGACCTAAACCGAAGTTTAGGTCTTCTAATGTTAATCCGTTAATGGATAACTAAATAAAATTATTTAGTACCGTTAACTGCGATTTCAACACGACGGTCTGGTGCTAAACAAGCGATAAGCGCTTTACGACCTTTAACCGCGTCACAAGTAGAACCTGTAACTGGGTTAGCTTTACCGTGACCAACTGCAGAAATGTTTTGAGTTGGAACACCTTTAGCTACTAAGTAGTTAGCTACAGAGTCTGCACGACGTTGTGATAATTTCACGTTAAATGCATCGTTACCGATACGGTCAGTGTAACCAGCAACAGCTACGTTAGCATTGTTAACTTGAGCGATTTCACCGTAGATACCGTCTAAAGTTGCTTTAGCTTGTGGTTTTAAGTTAGCTTTACCAAACGCGAAAGTTACATCAGAGCTTAAGTTGAAAGTTTTGCTTACAACTTCAGGTGCAACAACTGGAGCTGCACCTTGACCGAAACGGTAAGATAAACCAGCGTTGATAGAACCGATCCATGGGTTGTAGTCTACTGAGCTATCTGGACCTGTTTGAGTACGTAATTTACCCACGCGAGCTAACCATTGGTATTCTAAACGTAATGCTAACTCTGGTAATGATGGTAATGCATATTCGAAACCAGCTGCGAACATTGGAGAAACGCGTAAGCTGTGACGACCATCTGCGTGCTCACGAGCACCAGTTGCTGTGTCATAGAATTTGTAGTCTGAACGAACTAAAGCTGCACCAGCACGACCGTAGAAGTCTAAACCTTCTAAAGCAGAAGTTAAACCACCAAGACCATAGCTACCTTTTAAGCTTAAGTGAGCACCGTGGTTAGTGTGTTTGAATACTACTTTACCAGCATCTTTGAATTTAACACGACCGAAGTCATCGTAACCTAATTCTACCGCTAAACCTAAGTTATCACGGTTTAATACTTGGTAACCACCAAATACACCGTAAGTAACAGAGTTACGGTTGTAACCAGTACCAAAATCTAAGCTACGAGGGTTAGTAGCATCAGTGTTAGCTTTGATACCATCGTGGAAAGATGCTTGACCAGCTTTAACACCTGCATAGAAAGTGTTTTCTTGCGGAGCTGCTTGAGCTACTGAAGCTGCTGCTAAACCAGCAACGACTAATGCGATTGCAGTTTTTTTCATTTTGATGTCCTCTATTTAGTCATCGTTATTAATAAGAAAAGTTTCCTTGTTTATTGTGAACTTTATAAAAAAGAAACACTCTAAACGTTGCTTAACTAGGGTTTTGAATTTGCCCTAACTTATCCTTTTGACAAATTCAATTCCTTTGCCATAGCCAAAGGAACGTTCAAAAGTATGGTCATTATCCTATAAAAACACCAAAGATCAAACTTTTTTTGCCCTTTTTGGTTATTTTATAGACAAACACCCCCTAAAATGAACGTTCATTCACAAAAAACGGGTTAATTTTTAACCCGTTTTCTATTCTAACAAAAAATATCTTTTGTTGAAATCGACTTTTTTTTGAGCTTCATATATCATCAAATTCACTTTCTTCTCTATTTATGTGTGAGTGATTTTATGTTGCCCCGTCTTTCTAATGTGCCACAACTTAATAATGTGGTAAGTGATTATCTTAGCGAACTCCAAAAACAGCATTTTGAAGGTGATATTGCCTCAAATTATGCTGACCGCTTAAGTCTTGCGACAGATAACAGCGTCTATCAACAACTTCCACAGGCTATTTTGTTCCCTAAATCTGTTGCAGATGTGGTACGCATCACCAAATTAGTAAATAAAGAGAAATACCTTCACTTAACCTTTACACCTCGCGGTGGCGGCACGGGCACAAATGGGCAATCTATTAATAACAATATTATTGTGGATCTCTCTCGCCACATGACAGGCATTTTAGAGCTTAATATAGAAGAACGTTGGGTTCGCGTTCAAGCAGGTGTAGTAAAAGACCAACTAAACCAATTTTTAAAACCTCACGGCTTATTCTTTGCACCTGAACTCTCTACCAGTAATCGAGCAACCCTCGGTGGCATGATTAATACCGATGCTTCCGGTCAAGGCTCATTACAATACGGTAAAACCTCCGATCACGTTTTAGCATTACGTTCTGTTTTGATGAATGGTGAAATATTAGATACAAGTGCGGTCAAATCCGATGATGTTTTAGAAAACTACCCGCTAGCAGAAAATGGTAAAACGTTACACCAAACGATTTTCCAACGTTGTAAAGAAAAGCGCGCCTCAATCATTCAAGATTTACCACAACTCAATCGCTTTCTCACCGGTTACGATCTTAAGAATGTCTTTAATAAAGATGAAAGTGAATTTAATCTCACCCGAATTTTAACGGGGTCAGAAGGTTCACTTGCGTTTATCTGCGAAGCGAAACTCAATTTATTGCCGATTCCGAAATATCGTACCTTAATTAATGTGAAGTACAGCTCATTTGATGCAGCACTTCGCAATGCTCCTTTTATGGTGAAAGCTAATGCCCTTTCAGTTGAAACCGTCGATTCCAAAGTGCTGAACCTCGCTAAGCAAGATATTATTTGGCATTCGGTAAAAGAACTTTTAACAGAAGAAGAACAAAATCCAATTCTTGGTTTAAACATTGTTGAATATGCGGGCAACAATCAAGCTAAAATCGACAGCCAAGTGACCGCACTTTGTCAGCAATTAGATGAAAAAATTGCACAAGGCAAAGATCATATTATCGGCTATCAACTTTGCTCTGACTTACCTTCTATTGAACGTATTTACGCCATGCGTAAAAAAGCGGTGGGGCTATTAGGTAATGCGAAAGGCGCAGCCAAACCGATTCCTTTTGTGGAAGATACCTGTGTGCCACCAGAACATCTTGCGGATTACATTGCGGAATTTAGAGCCTTATTAGATAGTCACAATCTGCAATATGGGATGTTTGGTCATGTGGATGCTGGTGTATTGCACGTTCGCCCGGCTTTAGACTTATGCGATAAAGAACAAGTCAAACTCTTTAAACAAATTTCAGATGAAGTGGCTGAACTCACGGTGAAATACGGCGGTTTGCTATGGGGGGAACATGGTAAAGGCGTACGTTCTCATTATGGAGAGAAATTCTTTACACCTGAACTTTGGCAAGAATTGCGTTATGTGAAATTTTTATTTGACCCAAACAATCGTCTCAATCCAGGTAAAATCTGTACGCCACTTAATAGCGATGCAGAACTCTATTCGATTCTCTCGCCAATGCGTGCGGACAATGATCGCCAAATCCCAATTCAAATGCGAGATGAATTCAAAGGTGCGATGAACTGTAACGGCAACGGGCTTTGTTTTAACTTTGATGAGCACAGCATTATGTGCCCTTCCATGAAAGTGAGTAAAAATCGCGTATTCTCGCCAAAAGGACGAGCCGCTATGGTGCGTGAATGGTTGCGATTAATGGCCAATGAAAACGTATCACCTGAGCAATTAGATTTTCATAAAACACAAGTGAAACTGACCGCACTTGTGGAACGTTTCCGCAATAGCGTGCAAAAATGGCGTGGTGAATATGACTTCTCACATGAAGTGAAAGCGGCAATGGATACTTGTCTAGCTTGTAAAGCCTGTGCAAGCCAATGCCCGATTAAAATTGACGTACCAAGTTTCCGTGCGAAATTTTTCCATTTCTACCACAGTCGTTATTTGCGCCCAGCCAAAGATCATATTGTGGCGAATTTAGAAGTTGCTGCACCTTATATGGCGAAACAACCGGCATTATTCAATTATTTCACCAAGCTCAAAGTCACACAAAGCTTGGTTGAAAAAACACTTGGCATGACTGATTTGCCTCTCCTTTCAGAGCCAAACCTCCAACAGCAATTAGTGGAAATTGGTTATCAAGGCAAAAAATTAGAAGAGTTGGAAGGTCTCAATGCAACAGAAAAAGCGAAGATGCTCTTTATCGTACAAGATCCTTATACCTCTTATTACGATGCTAAAGTGGTACGGGATTTCGTGGCTCTCATGCAAAAATTAGGATTCGATCCAATCATTCTGCCTTTTAAACCGAATGGCAAAGCCATGCATATTAAAGGTTTTTTAGCTCGCTTTAGTAAAACCGCTAAAACACAAGCGGAGTTTTTAAATCGCGTCGCTAAATTAAATGTGCCTTTAGTCGGTGTTGATTCCGCCATTGTGCTTTCTTATCGTGATGAATATAAAGAGGCCTTAGGCGACTCTCGCGGTGATTTCCATGTACTCACGGCACATGAATGGCTGACCAATCAATTAGAAAGTAACACATTACAAAGTGCGGTGAAAAATATCGTAAAATCTGACCGCACTTTTGAGTGGCATTTATTCCCTCATTGTGCAGAATCCACCTTTATGCCAAACAGTCCAAAAGAATGGCAGCATATTTTTGCGCAATTTGGACAAGCATTGAATGTCGAGAAAGTCGGCTGCTGTGGTATGGCGGGTGTATTTGGTCATGAAGTTCAAAATCAAACCATGTCGAAAGATATTTATGACGTATCTTGGGGTAAAAAATTACAAGGTAAAGATCCAAATCATTGTCTCGCAACCGGCTATTCCTGCCGTAGCCAAGTGAAGCGATATGAAAAAGCCATCTTGAAACACCCTGTTCAAGCATTGCTTGAGATTTTAAATTAGACCTAGGAAGAACATATGATTTGGAAAAAACACTTTACCCTTGATCAACTCAACGAAATGGGGAAACATTGTGCTGTTGGGCATTTAGGCATTGAGATCTCAGC
>OGGM01000820.1_pt1 | contig 16104 bp, 16 predicted proteins | sample 1571251 | NCBI WGS metagenome assembly OGGM01 (sample SAMEA2582076, study PRJEB24529) | metagenome | biome: Human gut stool | place: China | collected 2011 | reverse complement strand
GACTCATTAAACCACTTAACGTTACCTTTAATCTTAGACATCAAAATTACCTTTACATGAAAAATAGACACAAATGCTGTGTCGGTTACCAGTACACCAATTGTGGTACGCTTTGTCCAGTGCAACTTTACTAAAAAGTGATAAAAGTCGCGTTATTTTTGATGTTACTTATTTTAGTTATTGATTTTAAAGAAGTTACTAAAACTTCATTTGTCTCAAAACTGAAAGCGCATCCAGGCAAAGTACACATTGCCATTGTTGTAGGTACCCGGAATGTAGGTCATCTGAAAAGTCACTGGGCCATAACCCACGGAGGCCAATGGCAGTAGAACCGGGAGAGGGATGTAATTCCAGTTATCGCGTGCCGTTACGCCAGCGGTGAATCCCAGACCTAAATGAAAATTTTCATCCGCCAGCGGTCGCCAGGTACTTTCCCATCCGTATCCGGCAATCGGTTCCCATTTGTTCCACGAGTCCTTAAATGCCATGGCATACAGGCCATGCCAGTTTCCTTTTTCATCCCAACGCGACTGACCAAAACCGCCACCCCACGGTCGCTCGTTATAGCGATCGGTTTTTTCTTTGTCGTAAGCGAAACGTGCATGCCAGGTGATGGCAGGAATATATAAATCATAATGTTCAGGCTGTTGCCAGGTTTGTGCAATATTTTCTCTAAACGTTGTCATCCACTCATCTGCGTTAGCAAAAACTTTACCAACGCTGATTAACTGAATAAAAACAAAGGAAAAGATAGCGACATATTGACTCACGTTCATTTGTGACCATAAAACATTTATCAAAAATCTACTACTAGCATAGCAAAGCTACAATTAACATAACCTTAATAGCCCCAACATGAAGAATAATCTGAATAGCTGCTCTATTTATTTCCGCTTGTTCAAGATAAATATTTCCGCGCATCGATTAAAGATGATTCGTCGTTTTCTGCGATGGGAATAGTCAAAAAAGAAAAACCAAGTATTTTTTGATGACAAAATGCAACCAAGGAAAAATTTCTTTATTTTTTAATTTGATACAAAAATCACCTTAACGAAGAATATAATATATATCGTCAACCCATGCTCATGGCAGATTATTTTCTGAGCACGCAACCGCAGCTAACACCATTGCTATTAACAAATTTGCATCAATCCGCCATCAATTTACACACATTATTATGTGGTAATTGCCAAACGCTAAATATGCGTTTTGTTATCTATGTATAAAAACAGCAACTTCAATGTCTTAATGGCAGTTTTTCTTGATTTTAATCAGCATTCACCGCCAATTTATTGGGCATATTTTTTCCTTAAGTTTTAGGAATTTTTTATTATTTACTTTGGGGCCTGGAGACAGGAAAAATTATGCTGACATTCATTGAACTCCTTATTGGGGTTGTGGTTATTGTGGGTGTAGCTCGCTACATCATTAAAGGGTATTCCGCCACTGGCGTGTTATTTGTCGGTGGCCTGTTATTGCTGATTATCAGTGCCATTATGGGGCACAAAGTGTTACCGTCCAGCCAGGCTTCAACAGGCTACAGCGCCACGGATATCGTTGAATACGTTAAAATATTGCTAATGAGCCGCGGCGGCGACCTCGGCATGATGATTATGATGCTGTGTGGCTTTGCCGCTTACATGACCCATATCGGCGCGAATGATATGGTGGTCAAGCTGGCGTCAAAACCATTGCAGTATATTAACTCCCCTTACCTGCTGATGATTGCCGCCTATTTTGTCGCCTGTCTGATGTCTCTGGCCGTCTCTTCCGCGACCGGTCTGGGTGTTTTGCTGATGGCAACCCTGTTTCCGGTGATGGTAAACGTTGGTATCAGCCGTGGTGCAGCTGCTGCTATTTGTGCCTCCCCGGCGGCGATTATTCTCGCACCGACTTCAGGGGATGTGGTGCTGGCGGCGCAGGCTTCCGAAATGTCGCTGATTGACTTCGCCTTCAAAACGACGCTGCCTATCTCAATTGCTGCAATTATCGGCATGGCGATCGCCCACTTCTTCTGGCAACGTTATCTGGATAAAAAAGAGCACATCTCTCATGAAATGTTAGATGTCAGTGAAATCACCACCACGGCTCCTGCGTTTTATGCCATTTTGCCGTTCACGCCGATCATCGGAGTGCTGATTTTTGACGGCAAATGGGGTCCGCAATTACACATCATCACTATTCTGGTGATTTGTATGCTGATTGCCTCCATTCTGGAGTTCATCCGCAGCTTTAATACCCAGAAAGTTTTCTCTGGTCTGGAAGTGGCTTATCGCGGGATGGCAGATGCGTTTGCTAACGTGGTGATGCTGCTGGTTGCCGCTGGGGTATTCGCTCAGGGGCTTAGCACCATCGGCTTTATTCAAAGTCTGATTTCTATCGCCACCTCGTTTGGTTCGGCGAGTATCATCCTGATGCTGGTATTAGTGATCCTGACAATGCTGGCGGCAGTCACGACCGGTTCAGGCAATGCGCCGTTTTATGCGTTTGTTGAGATGATCCCGAAACTGGCGCACTCTTCCGGCATTAACCCGGCGTATTTGACTATCCCAATGCTGCAGGCGTCAAACCTCGGTCGTACCCTGTCACCCGTTTCTGGCGTAGTCGTTGCTGTTGCCGGGATGGCGAAAATCTCACCATTTGAAGTCGTAAAACGCACCTCGGTGCCGGTGCTTGTTGGGCTGGTGATTGTTATCGTTGCTACAGAGCTGATGGTGCCAGGAACGGCAGCCGCGGTCACAGGCAAGTAAATAGTCATGCCGGAGGCAAGTTTCCTCCGGCTTTATCATGTCACCCACTGTGGTATATGCGTTGCGGTCTGCCAACTTTGCCGTGAACAATTTCAGCAATAATCAGATGGCGGCTGGCGCAATATTCAAGATAACGTCTGGCAGTGGTGCGGCTGATAGTCAGTGCCTGCGCCACCGTTTCTGCCGTATGTTGCACACCAGGCTCTTTAAACAGTTTTCGCACCGCGTTTAGCGTCAAGGGGTCAATGCCGGTCGGCAGTTCGTCTTTGGGTTCACCGCGAGCATAGGCATTAAACATCTCATCAATTTGCTTCTGGCTGGCGCTATCAATACTTTCCAGCATATGTTTACGCTGGCGGAAACGGGTTAGCGTTTGCCCCAGCCGTTCATAGGCAATTGGCTTAATGAGATAATCAAATACACCACAACGTACGGCTTCAGACACCGTTTCCATATCACTGGCTGCAGTGGTAAACACCACGTCGCCGGGATAATGCGCCTGCACCAGTTCATGCAGTAAATTAATCCCTCTACCGTCAGGAAGATAGTTATCGAGCAAGATTAGCCCCGGCTTAAAACGCTCGATCATCATTCGGGCCTGCGCCAGGTTTCCCGCCAGTAATATCTGACTGAATCCGGGAATGTGACGAATATATTCCGCATGCATCTCTGCCAGCGGCGTTTCGTCCTCAACGATCAATAGGGTTAATGGAGCTGTCATTAGGTTTCACTTTCGGAATATAGATTGAAAATAAGGTACCGCAGGGATCATTATCTTCGAGAGTGATAACACCACCGCAGCGCGTTACGTAGCTGGCAATCAAGTACAACCCAATGCCATGTTCGCCGGGCTCGTCAGCACGCGTACTGACACCCTGCTCAAATATTTTGTCTCGTAGAGACTCTGGAACGCCGCAGCCCTGATCGGCGACTTCAATCACCACATCATCGCCTTCATCGCTGAGGAATAATTCAACGATCTTGTTTCCTTCATCGCTACGCAGGCTGGCTTCGAAGGCGTTATCAAGTAAATTGCCAACAATGGCTGCAAACTCGGTGCTGTCCAGTCCTGGCGGCAGTTGCGAAAGCTGACTTCCGGGGACGATGACCATTTTTAGCCCCAGTTCGCGGGCGCGCTGCACTTTACCAAAAAGCAGCCCCGCCACCTGGCGATCGGCAAACGCCTCGCGCAGGCTATCAATAAGCTGTTGCTGGGCCTGAGACTCCCCCTGCACCATCGCCAACACGCGATCATACTCTTTCATCTGCAACAGACCATTGAGCGTCGACATCCAATTGAGATGCTCGTGTCGCAATGTGCGCAGGCTCTCGACGTATTGTTTAATTTGCGTCAGTTGCGCATTGAGGGTGGATATTTCGTCTTTACTACGAAAGCTGATAATGGCCCCCAGCAAATCATCACCAGAACGAATAGCTTCCCGGTTGGCAATAACGCTCAGACCGTTAAAGTTCGCCACCACATCCTGACGTTTTTCATCAATCTGTTCGGTAAAGAAATCGGCGGGCCTGACCACTTCAGCAATGGGTTTACCCAACCATTGCCGTCCGGGGGAACTCAGACCCAGCATCTTTCTTGCGTTACGATTGATGGCGGTAATGTAACCATGCGGATCCACCGCAATGAGCCCTTCATAAACCGAACTAAACAGCGCCTCTTGCTGACGGACCACGCGTGCGATTTGCTTTGGCTCCATGCCCATCATCTGCCGACGGATATGCGCGGCCAGGAACCACGATAGCAACATCAGAATCCCTAACAGCACGACAAACACACCTGCCATCGGTAATAAAAACTCAGCACGCCAGCTATCGATTTTACTCACCAGGTAGCCAATCGACACCACGCCGATGACTTTTCCATCGTCATCAAAGATTGGCGTTTTGGCACGCATCGCCATGCCAATTGACCCTTTCCCGGTGATGAAGTAGCTCTCCCCTTTCTCCAGCGCGCCCGGTTTGGTGAACTGCATAGGATAACCAATTTTCTCCGGATTAGGATGGTAAAGACGAATCGAGTGCCGATCGCCAATCACCACATAATCGAAATCAGTATCTCTTTGTAATTTGTCAGCGATGGTCGCCAGCCTCTTGTAGTCACGCGTTTTCACTGCGCTGATGATACTGTCATTAGAAGCAATAATTTTTGCCTGATTCATTGCCATGTCGCGCACATGAAGCGTTAAATAGTCCTCAAAACTGGCCGTAAAATATTGCGCCAGGGCTGCAATGACAAATATTGAGAACACCAGAATCAGCAAAAAGATACGCAGCGGAAATGCCAGTCTTTGGAAAAATGCAAACTGTTTATTCTCGTTAAGCTGCAACATTGTTTTCCTTGCGGGTTGTCCCGAGCCTCTTTGACAGATGTAATTAAAATGTTGAATCAAAATACATAGATATTAAACATAATCGTGGCAAATTTTATTCATTAAATCAATTAAATCACTTAAACCTGCGGGTCATTTCGTAATTACATTAATTAAAAAACTTAAAACCATTAAATAAATAAAAAACCACTAACTCTATGTGAAATAAATCAAAATTTCACGCTGCAATACTCCTTAGGATGTATAGCGAAAGGAGAAAAAGATATACCTCGATCGCCCCCTTTCTCCCAAGTGAAAATAAAAGGTTATCAGTTTGCAACATCGAACAACATTTGTTGCAAATCGATAACAACATGCACCTTCAGGATACTATTTATTATGTTCGGCAATGATATTTTCACCCGTGTAAAACGTTCAGAAAATAAAAAAATGGCGGAAATCGCCCAATTCCTGCATGAAAATGATTTGAGCGTTGACACCACAGTCGAAGTATTTATTACCGTAACCCGCGATGAAAAGCTTATCGCGTGCGGTGGAATTGCCGGAAATATTATTAAATGCGTTGCTATCAGTGAATCCGTTCGCGGTGAAGGACTGGCGCTGACATTAGCCACCGAGCTAATTAACCTCGCCTATGAGCGGCACAGCACGCATCTGTTTATTTATACCAAAACCGAATACGAGGCGCTGTTCCGCCAGTGCGGTTTTTCCACGCTGACCAGTGTACCCGGCGTGATGGTGCTGATGGAAAACAGCGCCACGCGACTGAAACGCTATGCCGAATCGCTGAAAAAATTTCGTCATCCAGGGAACAAGATTGGCTGCATTGTGATGAACGCCAATCCCTTTACGAATGGTCACCGTTATCTGATTCAACAGGCTGCAGCACAGTGCGACTGGTTACATCTGTTTTTAGTTAAAGAAGATTCTTCACGCTTTCCCTATGAAGACCGGCTGGATCTGGTGTTAAAAGGCACCGCCGATATTCCACGCCTGACTGTGCATCGCGGCTCCGAATACATCATCTCCCGCGCTACGTTCCCTTGCTACTTCATTAAAGAACAGAGCGTCATTAACCATTGTTACACCGAAATTGATCTGAAGATTTTCCGTCAGTACCTCGCTCCCGCGCTGGGTGTAACTCACCGCTTTGTCGGTACTGAACCCTTTTGTCGCGTTACCGCCCAGTACAACCAGGATATGCGCTACTGGCTGGAAACGCCGACTATCTCCGCACCGCCCATCGAACTGGTTGAAATTGAGCGGCTGCGTTACCAGGAGATGCCGATATCCGCTTCCCGGGTACGTCAACTGCTGGCGAAAAACGATCTCACGGCTATCGCGCCGCTGGTCCCTGCAGTCACGCTGCATTATTTGCAGAACCTGCTTGAGCACTCCCGCCAGGACGCGGCAGCTCGTCAAAAGACCCCCGCATGAGAAACAGGTGAAAAATGAAAATAAACCAGCCCGCCGTTGCAGGCACCCTTGAGTCTGGGGATGTGATGATACGCATCGCCCCACTCGATACGCAGGATATCGACCTGCAAATCAACAGCAGCGTTGAGAAACAGTTTGGCGATGCAATTCGCACCACCATTCTGGACGTTCTCGCCCGCTACAACGTGCGCGGCGTACAGCTGAATGTCGATGACAAAGGCGCACTGGACTGCATTTTACGTGCACGACTGGAAGCCCTGCTGGCACGCGCCAGCGGTATCCCGGCTCTGCCATGGGAGGATTGCCAATGATTTCCGCTTCGCTGCAACAACGTAAAACTCGCACCCGCCGCAGCATGTTGTTTGTGCCTGGTGCCAATGCCGCGATGGTCAGCAACTCCTTCATCTACCCGGCTGATGCCCTGATGTTTGACCTCGAAGACTCCGTGGCATTACGTGAAAAAGACACCGCCCGCCGCATGGTTTACCACGCGCTGCAACATCCGCTGTATCGCGATATTGAAACCATTGTGCGTGTAAACGCGCTGGATTCCGAATGGGGTGTTAACGACCTGGAAGCCGTCGTTCGCGGTGGTGCGGACGTTGTGCGTCTGCCGAAAACCGATACCGCTCAGGATGTTCTGGATATCGAAAAAGAGATCCTGCGTATCGAAAAAGCCTGTGGTCGTGAACCCGGCAGTACCGGCTTGCTGGCGGCGATTGAATCTCCGCTGGGCATTACCCGCGCAGTGGAAATCGCTCACGCTTCCGAGCGTTTGATCGGTATCGCTGTTCGCTCGCTGCTCCATTTTGCAGGCCGCGCGCTCTGCGGGTATTCAGGCGTTCGATACCGTCTATTCCGACGCTAACAACGAAGCCGGATTCCTGCAAGAAGCCGCCCACATCAAACAGCTGGGCTTTGACGGCAAATCGCTGATCAACCCGCGTCAGATTGATCTGCTGCACAACCTCTACGCACCGACCCAGAAAGAAGTGGATCACGCCCGCCGCGTCGTAGAAGCCGCTGAAGCCGCCGCTCGCGAAGGCCTCGGCGTGGTTTCCCTGAACGGCAAGATGGTGGACGGTCCGGTTATCGATCGCGCCCGTCTGGTGCTCTCCCGTGCAGAACTTTCCGGCATCCGCGAAGAATAAGGCAATCAAAATGACGCAGAAAATTGAACAATCTCAACGACAAGAACGGGTAGCGGCCTGGAATCGTCGCGCTGAATGCGATCTTGCCGCTTTCCAGAACTCGCCAAAGCAAACCTACCAGGCTGAAAAAGCGCGCGATCGCAAACTGTGCGCCAACCTGGAAGAAGCGATTCGTCGCTCTGGTTTACAGGACGGCATGACGGTTTCCTTCCATCACGCTTTCCGTGGCGGTGACCTGACCGTCAATATGGTGATGGACGTCATCGCGAAGATGGGCTTTAAAAACCTGACTCTAGCCTCCAGCTCCCTGAGTGATTGCCATGCGCCGCTGGTAGAACACATTCGCCAGGGCGTGGTTACCCGCATTTATACCTCTGGCCTGCGCGGTCCACTGGCGGAAGAAATCTCCCGCGGTCTGCTGGCGGAACCGGTGCAAATCCACTCTCACGGCGGACGTGTGCATCTGGTACAGAGCGGCGAACTGAATATTGATGTGGCTTTCCTCGGCGTCCCATCCTGTGATGAATTCGGTAATGCCAACGGCTACACCGGTAAAGCCTGCTGCGGCTCCCTCGGCTATGCAATGGTTGATGCCGACAACGCGAAACAGGTTGTGATGCTCACTGAAGAACTGCTGCCTTATCCGCATAATCCGGCAAGCATTGAGCAAGATCAGGTTGATCTGATCGTCAAAGTTGATCGCGTTGGCGATGCCGCGAAAATCGGCGCTGGCGCGACCCGTATGACCACTAACCCGCGCGAACTGCTTATTGCCCGTAGCGCTGCGGATGTGATTGTCAACTCAGGCTACTTTAAAGAAGGTTTCTCCATGCAGACCGGCACCGGCGGCGCATCGCTGGCGGTAACCCGTTTCCTGGAAGACAAAATGCGTAGCCGCGATATTCGCGCCGACTTCGCCCTTGGCGGTATTACCGCAACGATGGTTGATCTGCACGAAAAAGGGCTGATCCGCAAACTGCTGGATGTACAGAGCTTTGACAGCCACGCTGCACAATCGCTGGCCCGTAACCCCAATCACATCGAAATCAGCGCCAACCAGTACGCTAACTGGGGTTCAAAAGGCGCATCGGTTGATCGTCTCGACGTGGTGGTACTGAGCGCGCTGGAAATTGACACCCAGTTCAACGTTAACGTGCTGACCGGCTCTGACGGCGTACTGCGTGGTGCTTCCGGTGGTCACTGCGATACCGCGATTGCCTCTGCGCTTTCCATCATCGTCGCGCCGCTGGTACGCGGTCGTATTCCGACTCTGGTGGATAACGTGCTGACCTGCATCACCCCGGGCTCCAGTGTCGATATTCTGGTCACTGACCACGGTATCGCAGTTAACCCGGCACGTCCGGAGCTGGCAGAACGTCTGCAGGAAGCGGGCATTAAAGTGGTTTCCATTGAGTGGCTGCGTGAACGTGCGCGTCTGCTGACCGGTGAACCACAGCCGATTGAATTCACCGACCGCGTCGTTGCCGTTGTGCGTTACCGCGATGGCTCGGTGATCGATGTTGTGCATCAGGTGAAGGAATAAGCCATGCACCTGCTTCCTGAACTCGCCAGCCACCATGCGGTATCAATTCCCGAGCTGCTCGTCAGCCGGGATGAAAGGCAAGCACGGCAACACGTCTGGCTCAAGCGCCATCCTGTTCCACTGGTCTCCTTTACCGTGGTTGCGCCTGGGCCGATTAAAGACAGCGAGGTCACACGCCGAATTTTTAATCATGGCGTGACAGCCTTGCGTGCCTTAGCCGCAAAACAGGGCTGGCAAATTCAGGAGCAGGCTGCACTGGTTTCCGCCAGCGGGCCGGAGGGCATGTTGAGCATTGCCGCCCCGGCTCGCGACCTCAAGCTCGCCACCATTGAGCTTGAACATAGTCATCCTCTCGGGCGGTTATGGGATATCGATGTCCTGCCACCCGAAGGCGAAATTCTCTCCCGCCGCGACTATTCACTGCCGCCTCGCCGCTGCCTGTTGTGCGAGCAAAGCGCAGCTGTTTGCGCGCGTGGAAAAACCCATCAACTGACCGATTTACTCAACCGCATGGAGGCGCTGCTGAACGATGTCGATGCCTGCAACGTCAACTAAAAACACAAAGCTTGCGACGTCATTAATCGATGAGTACGCCCTGCTGGGCTGGCGCGCCATGCTGACTGAAGTCAATCTGTCACCGAAACCAGGCCTCGTGGATCGCATTAACTGCGGTGCGCATAAAGATATGGCGCTGGAAGATTTCCACCGCAGCGCGCTGGCGATTCAGGGCTGGTTACCCCGTTTCATTGAATTTGGTGCCTGTAGTGCTGAAATGGCACCAGAAGAGGTACTCCACGGATTACGCCCAATAGGTATGGCTTGCGAAGGTGATATGTTCCGCGCCACTGCGGGCGTAAACACGCATAAAGGCAGCATTTTTTCTTTAGGGCTACTGTGTGCGGCAATTGGCCGTTTGCTTCAACTCAACCAGTCGATAACGCCAATAACAATTTGTGCGACGGCGGCAAGTTTCTGCCGTGGCCTGACCGATCGCGAACTGCGTACCAATAATTCACAACTGACGGCAGGTCAACGGTTGTACCAGCAGCTTGGCCTTACCGGCGCACGCGGTGAAGCCGAAGCGGGTTATCCACTGGTGATCAACCACGCCCTGCCGCATTACCTCACTCTGCTGGATCAGGGGTTAGATCCTGAACTGGCACTGCTCGATACCTTACTCCTACTGATGGCGATCAACGGCGATACCAACGTTGCATCGCGCGGTGGCGAGGGGGGCCTGCGCTGGCTACAGCGCGAGGCGCAAACATTATTGCAAAAAGGGGGCATCCGAACCCCCGCCGATCTCGATTATCTCCGGCAGTTCGACAGGGAGTGTATCGAACGAAATCTCAGTCCAGGCGGCAGTGCCGACCTGCTGATCCTTACTTGGTTTTTAGCACAGATTTAATTATTTAAGCACTTGATAAAATTGGAATATTAATTGTCGGAGAACCCGTATGTCTTTAGCAAAAGATAATATATGGAAATTATTGGCGCCCCTGGTGGTGATGGGTGTCATGTTTCTTATCCCTGTACCTGACGGTATGCCGCCGCAGGCGTGGCATTACTTTGCAGTGTTTGTGGCAATGATTGTCGGCATGATCCTCGAGCCAATTCCGGCAACGGCGATCAGTTTTATTGCGGTTACTATTTGCGTTATTGGCAGTAATTACCTGCTCTTTGATGCCAAAGAATTAGCTGACCCAGCGTTTAATGCGCAAAAACAGGCGCTGAAATGGGGTCTGGCTGGTTTTTCCAGCACCACGGTATGGCTGGTATTTGGCGCATTTATTTTTGCATTAGGGTATGAAGTTTCCGGGTTAGGTCGTCGCATTGCCCTTTTCCTGGTGAAATTCATGGGCAAACGCACGCTGACGTTGGGTTATGCGATTGTCATTATCGACATTCTGCTGGCACCGTTTACACCGTCCAACACCGCGCGTACCGGGGGTACGGTTTTTCCGGTCATTAAAAACCTGCCGCCGCTGTTTAAATCATTCCCGAACGATCCGTCCGCGCGTCGTATTGGCGGCTATTTGATGTGGATGATGGTCATTAGTACCAGTCTGAGTTCGTCCATGTTTGTCACCGGTGCGGCACCAAACGTACTGGGTCTGGAGTTCGTCAGCAAAATTGCCGGTATCCAGATTAGCTGGTTGCAGTGGTTCCTCTGCTTCCTGCCGGTTGGGGTTATCTTGCTTATCATTGCGCCGTGGCTTTCCTACGTGCTGTACAAACCGGAAATCACACACAGTGAAGAAGTGGCAACCTGGGCGGGTGATGAACTAAAAACCATGGGTGCGCTGACACGCAGAGAGTGGACGCTGATTGGTCTTGTATTGCTCAGCTTAGGTTTGTGGGTATTTGGCAGTGAAGTCATTAATGCTACTGCGGTAGGTCTGCTGGCAGTTTCGCTAATGCTGGCCCTGCACGTTGTGCCGTGGAAAGACATTACCCGCTATAACAGCGCATGGAACACACTGGTCAACCTGGCAACTCTGGTTGTGATGGCTAATGGCCTGACTCGTTCTGGTTTTATTGACTGGTTCGCCGGTACCATGAGTACGCACCTGGAAGGATTCTCACCAAACGCAACGGTGATTGTACTGGTTCTGGTGTTCTACTTTGCGCACTCCCTGTTTGCCAGCCTGTCTGCGCACACCGCAACCATGCTGCCGGTTATTCTGGCCGTCGGTAAAGGTATTCCGGGCGTACCAATGGAACAACTGTGTATCCTGCTGGTGCTGTCTATCGGTATCATGGGCTGTCTGACGCCGTATGCAACCGGTCCTGGGGTGATTATTTACGGCTGTGGCTATGTGAAATCAAAAGATTACTGGCGTCTTGGCGCAATCTTCGGGGTGATTTACATCTCTATGTTGCTGTTGGTTGGCTGGCCGATTCTCGCCATGTGGAACTAATACGTTCGCCAAACGCTGAATAAATCATCACGCCCGCCAGGTAAGCCCACCTGGCGGGCTTTTTTATGATTTAATAGATAGTATTCAGTGTATGTATGAGTTCCACACCCATTATGAAAGCATTCTGGCGTAACGCCGCGTTGCTCGCGGTTTCTCTGCTTCCCTTCTCTTCTGCCAACGCCGTAGCGTTGCAGGCAAAACAGTTTGGCGATTTTGATCGCTATGTCCTGGCCCTCTCCTGGCAAACCGGATTTTGCCAGAGTCAACACGATCGAAATCGTAACGAACGAGATGAATGTCGCCTGCAAACCGAAACGACCAACAAAGCTGATTTTCTGACCGTACATGGTCTGTGGCCAGGATTGCCTAAATCGGTTGCTGCCCGTGGTGTTGATGAACGCCGCTGGATGCGCTTCGGTTGCGCTACTCGCCCAATCCCGAATCTACCAGAAGCGCACGCCAGCCGAATGTGTTCATCGCCGGAAACCGGGTTATCGCTGGAAACAGCCGCTAAACTAAGTGAAGTCATGCCAGGAGCTGGCGGACGTTCCTGCCTGGAACGCTACGAATATGCCAAACACGGTGCCTGCTTTGGTTTTGATCCAGACGCATACTTCGGCACGATGGTACGCCTGAATCAAGAAATTAAAGAGAGCGAAGCCGGAAAATTCCTTGCGGATAACTACGGTAAGACAGTGAGCCGCCGTGACTTTGACGCCGCCTTTGCCAAAAGCTGGGGAAAAGAGAACGTGAAAGCAGTTAAGCTAACGTGTCAGGGTAACCCTGCGTATTTGACTGAAATTCAGATCTCGATCAAAGCTGACGCCATCAACGCTCCGCTTTCTGCAAACTCATTCTTGCCACAACCACACCCAGGCAACTGTGGCAAAACCTTTGTGATTGATAAAGCAGGTTATTAATCCTCTGATTTACAAAAGACGCTAATTCGTCTTCCATAAACCATGACGATTAAGATTTATACATAATGCGCTACATTGAGGAATTCCCTGAATGTGACGCAAATCACTTCAAAGAGTGAGCAACAGTCAGTATCATCATGTGAGTTAAACCCTCGCCGCCTGACGGTGAGGGTTTTCTTTTGGGTATGTTTATCTGCGACACTCGCAGTACCGACGACATGGAGTAAAAATGTCCAGACCAACTATCATCATTAACGACCTGGATGCCGAACGCATCGATATTCTGCTGGAGCAACCCGCCTATGCTGGTTTGCCAATCGCCGACGCGTTAAACGCAGAGTTGGATCGCGCCCAAATGTGTTCGCCAGAAGAGATGCCACACGACGTGGTGACAATGAACAGCCGGGTTAAATTCCGCAATCTTAGCGATGGCGAAGTGCGTGTGCGCACGCTGGTGTATCCGGCAAAAATGACCGATAGCAATACTCAGCTTTCCGTTATGGCTCCGGTAGGTGCCGCACTGCTGGGGCTGCGCGTTGGCGATTCCATTCACTGGGAACTTCCGGGCGGCGTTGCAACCCACCTTGAAGTGCTGGAACTCGAATACCAGCCAGAAGCTGCTGGCGACTACCTGCTTTAATCCCATCTGCACAAGCGATAACTCGCTTTGCCCAGAGGATGCACTCGCATCCTCTTTCCGCTCAAATATCAACCAGATTTATCATTTTGCTCTTAAGCGCAGCATTCTAATCTGAACTGGTTATTCATCTGCGGAACCTCATATGAGCGAAGCTCTCGGTATCACTGCATTTTATATATTCATAGCCGCAATTATTGTTGCTGCAGTGCTATACCTTGAACAACGCTGGTAGCGCCTGGTTTTATTTATTTTCCAGCTCAATAGCAAATTCAGATCAAATCAGCCTCGCAAATTATAGATTCATAACCAATAATGTGCTGTTATGTATACATGCAAAAACAAGGAGAGAATGCTTATGTACAAAACAATCATCATGCCAGTGGATGTTTTCGAAATGGAATTGAGCGACAAAGCGGTTCGCCACGCTGAATTCCTCGCCCAGGATGACGGAGTTATTCATCTACTTCACGTACTACCGGGGTCAGCCAGCCTGAGCCTGCACCGTTTTGCCGCTGATGTGCGTCGTTTTGAAGAGCATCTGCAACATGAAGCAGAAGAACGTCTGCAAACGATGGTCAGCCACTTCACCATCGATCCTTCCCGCATTAAGCAACATGTCCGTTTTGGTAGTGTGCGGGATGAAGTTAACGAGTTAGCGAAAGAACTTGATGCAGATGTAGTAGTGATTGGTTCGCGCAACCCATCGATTTCGACCCATCTGTTAGGTTCTAACGCCTCAAGCGTTATCCGCCACGCCAATCTGCCGGTGCTGGTTGTGCGTTAATTGCCAGAATAAATATCCCGCCCTGCCCGGAGCCATCCCGGCGGGGCTTTTTATTGCCATAAAAAAGCCGCCAGGTTTGACCCCGGCGGCTAAGCAATTGCAGGTGAATCTTACTTCTTCTTATGCAGTTTTGGTGCGAATCAGGTAGTCAAAAGCACTCAGAGAGGCTTTGGCACCTTCGCCAGTGGCGATGATGATCTGCTTGTACGGAACCGTCGTACAGTCACCCGCTGCGAACACGCCTTTCACGTTGGTTTCGCATTTCGCATCAATGATAATCTCGCCCATGCGGTTACGTTCGACTGCGCCTTCGAGCCAGTTGGTGTTCGGCAGCAGACCAATCTGCACGAAAATACCGGCCAGTTCGATGTTGTGAATATCGCCGCTGACACGATCTCGATATTCCAGACCAATGACTTTGCTGCCGTCGCCTTTCACTTCCGTAGTTTGCGCATTCAGAATAATGTCGACGTTTTTCAGGCTGCGCAGTTTGTCCTGCAGAACCTGGTCGGCTTTCATTTCTGGCGCAAATTCCAGCAGCGTTACGTGCTCAACGATACCCGCCAGGTCGATTGCCGCTTCCACGCCGGAGTTACCGCCGCCGATAACCGCTACGCGTTTGCCTTTAAACAGCGGGCCGTCGCAGTGCGGGCAGTAGGTCACGCCTTTGGTGCGATACTGATCTTCGCCCGGAACGTTCATGTTGCGCCATTTTGCACCGGTCGCCACGATAATGCTGCGTGCTTTCAGTACCGCGCCAGAAGCTGTTTCAATCTGATGCAGACCACCTTCAACCGCTGCCGGGATCAGTTTGCTGGCGCTCTGGCTGTCGATCACATCAACGTCGTATTCATCAACGTGAACTTTCAGCGCTCCTGCCAGCTTCTGCCCTTCAGTCTTCGGTACAGAAATGTAGTTTTCGATATCAACGGTATCGAGGATCTGACCACCAAAACGTTCGCCCATCAGACCAGTACGGATGCCTTTACGTGCGGAGTAAATTGCTGCCGCTGCACCCGCTGGGCCGGAACCGACGATTAATACGTCATAAGCATCACGCTTGTTCAGCTCTTCTGCCGCACGTTTTTCCGCGCCAGTATCAATTTTGGCGACGATTTCAGTCAACGTCATGCGACCCTGACCAAACTCTTTCCCGTTTACGAATACTGCCGGAACGCCCATCACGTTGCGATCGGTGATTTCGTTCTGGAAGGTACCTCCGTCAATTGCAGTGTGCTTGATGCGCGGGTTCAGTACGCTCATCAGGTTCAGCGCCTGCACCACATCCGGGCAGTTGTGGCAAGAGAGCGAGTAATAGGTTTCGAATTCAAAATCACCGTCAATATGGCGAATCTGCTCCAGCAGAGACTGCGCTTCTTTCGACGGATGACCACCGGTCCACAACAACGCCAGTACCAGCGAGGTAAACTCGTGGCCCAGCGGGGAACCTGCAAAACGTGGCCCCTGGTTAGAACCTGGGTTGGTGATCAGGAAAGACGGCTTACGCACCGGCAAGCTGTTATCTTCTTTAAAGGTGACTTTGTCTGACAGTTCTGCGATTTCAGCCAACAGTTCCTTGATTTCTGCCGATTTAGCGCTGTCATCCAGCG
>OGGM01000819.1_pt1 | contig 16136 bp, 21 predicted proteins | sample 1571251 | NCBI WGS metagenome assembly OGGM01 (sample SAMEA2582076, study PRJEB24529) | metagenome | biome: Human gut stool | place: China | collected 2011 | reverse complement strand
AGTTGTATTAATTTCCCCTTTTGAAAATACTGATAATCCATTGCCTATTTTTTTAGATACCTCTACAAGATTGTAAATTGTAATCTCTTTAAAATATTTATCTTTTAATTTTTCATTTTTTTCTATTCTTAGCTTTATATTATCAACATTTACAGAGGGTTTTCTTAATGTTTCAAATATTCCCAATAACTTAGGGGCACCTTTTCTTATATAGTTAAAATACTCCGTTTGTTCTATATCTTTATACTCATTCTTTTCATGGTTATAACTTTCATTTAATTTTCCAAATATAGTCTCATTTATTAAATTGTACAGATGTATTATACCGTTACTACTCATACTATCCATTATCGTTGGTATCAATATATAATCGCTAACTACTAATGCATTTTGAGTTGTTATATTATTTGCAGGGGGACAGTCAAATATTATAAAATCATACATTTTATCTATACCAAAATCACAAAAAAACTTTGATAAAAATGTTGCATGGAATAAATTAGTAGTTGTGCCAGTTATATTACTTGCTATTTCTATTTGTAAATCATCTAACCCCATTGCATATTTCTGATTACTATAATCGAACATAGTAGCTGGTATTAAATCAATTTCATAATCTTTTGATCCATCACCTTTATAGAAATTTTTCAGTATTAATCTATCTAAATCTATATTTACACCTCTTCTTAATCTGGCATCCTTCAAGTATTCTTTAAATACATGATTTATAGTTTGATCTATATCTAAACAAGTTATATCAAAGTCATACTTATTATTTTTTCTTTTATAACTTTCCAAACAAGTATTAGTTAACGAACATTGTGGATCTAAATCTATCATTAATACTTTTTTACTAGCTAAAAAAGATAATCCACAAGCTAAATTAAACGTACTTGTAGTCTTCCCTACTCCTCCTTTATAGTTAATCATAGAAATTATTTTTGCTTTATTCATTTTTCCTCCTAATATATGTCTGCAATAAGAATTTTTTATCTCCTTCAAGGTCTAATATCGTCAATTTTGCATAGCAGTTTGGACATACTGCAAATGTATAATATTTTTGTATATCCTCGTAATAAATTTTTTTTATAACTAAATAAGGTGTTCCTTCTTCTGTTATAAATGGAGCAAATTTTTTACATAGTTCACATATACCATTAGCTCTATTTATACATTCTTCTTGGTAACTAATTTCTATATTTTTTCTAGTTATCAACTCATTTCTTAAACTATTATCTATTATTGCATCTTTATAAAATTCATCTACATCTACATCTAATCCATTGGCTATTAATTTTATGTTTTTTATTGATGGAACTCTTTTTCCATTTTCATACATACTTAATGACGATATAGATATACCAGTTCTTTCAGATAATTCTTGTATAGTTATACCTTTATCTTTTCTTATCCTCTTAATATTTTTCTTTAACATTACATAATTTTACAAAAAGTAATATTATATGTCAATATTACTTTTTGTAAAAAATCCTTTCTTCATTATATTTGTAGCTTTAACAACTACATTATACACCATAAATGTTATTTTTTAGTATAACTACCTTTTCTTCATCTGCATATCAGTGTTTTTTTGTTGAGTTTTTGGACATACCCAACATACTTAAGTCCCAAAAAAGGGAGTGTTACAAAATAGGTAAAAACTATTTTGTAACACTCCCTTTTTTGTATTATTTACATTTATCCAATATCTCGTTCATATTTTTGAGAAACTTAAATGATGTACTATCATGAGCATTCATCAATTCTATAAAGTCTGATTTAAGTTTCGTACGATCTAATATTTCATCATTAATTATAACATTTATACCATTACCTATATATTCACCTATTTCATTAAGTGCTTCACTAATTATACGAATTAGCTCTACAAGTTTTTTATAATATTCAGAATCCTTTTTTATACCGTTTTTCTCTAATTCCATTGTTGCCCCTATTAATATTAAGTCACAGCGAATTTGAACATTCTTTAAATTATCAACCTGTGTATCATAAAGTTCCAATAATTGATTTTGTAATTCTCCATAATCATACATCAATATATGTATACCTCCTTATCATAATACTAATCATATATTGTTCCTATTAGAACATTCTTGATTAATTTATAAATTCCTCCCATAAAAATACTTTTTTTAATATATTCTACATTTTCCTATCCAAATCGCATGTACCCTATTTATAATTTGAGTTTTAAACCTTATATTGTATCCGTCAAAAAATCAACGGATAGTTTCTAATAATAAATATAATTATTATCTCTTTCAAATTTCATTCTCTGCAAATTCATTATCATTATAAAAAAGGAACTACAAACAATAAATTCTAGTAGCTCCACCCATTATATATTTCAATATTACACGCTGGCAGAAATAATTTCCATAAATCCCGCCCACACTTGTAAACTTTCTCTATATTTCTTTACATACTCTTTTATAAATAGCCTGTTAATACAAACTTTTTAAAATTACCTAGAATAATTCTAATTTGCTTTTATGTTACACTGTTATATACTTTATAAATCCTATTTATTGATAACTAACTTACCTTTAAACCCAAATCTTATAGTTAATCTATAGGTAAATGTATTTCTAATTGAGTAACATTTATATTAGTATAATCTGCAAAAAAATTCTTATACTCCTTGTCAGAACTTAATACCTTGTCTAGCATATTATTTCTAAAAAGCCAAACATATAATGCTGCCGATCTAGCTTGACAATTGATTGATTTTTTGGGGTTAAACTCTATATCAGTAAATGCATCATATTTAATTATCTCTTCTTTTAAATCATTATGTTGATTTAAAGCATTCATGTATATCCAATCATAAAAAAACGTTTTTGGTTCTAGTGGCCATTCTTGACCTTTATAATAAAAACCTACTAAATCACCTGAATTCTTAAGCCTTAAATCTTTTTTAGCATCTCTTGATTTTTTTGTAGTAATATCTTTATATGGTCCACCATTTTCAAATTTTTTACAAGATTGAAATAAACTCTCTACGCTACAAATTTCCTCATTTTTTTGATTTTTTATCATTAAATTAAATGCACTTAACTTAATACCTAATTCATCTGGGGAACTACTGGATATTTCTAATATCTTGCTATTCTTATTATCATTATCTAAATAAGATTTATGTAAATCATAAATACTTTTTTGCTTTTGAGATTTTGCAAATCCAGGATGCCATTTAAATTCACAATTTATAACATTTACTCTTTCCTTTTTATATTTACCAACTTCAAAAACTGGTCTAACTGCCATTATATTCTATCTCCTTTGGTATATTCCCTTTGTTTAAATATTGTCCTAATTCCTTTTTAAATAATTCTGGACATATCTTTACTTTTAGTTCTTTTCCTATACCTAATAAGTTCATTCTAGTATATTCCATGCTAGCTTGTTGTTCATTAGGGAATATCAACTCTTTTATATATTTTTTTTTAATACTTCCTAGAATCATGACTTCTGCTTGAATATCAGTCGCACAAGAAATAGGCAAATCTGTACTTCTTCTTATAGTTCTCTTCTTCGTAATGACTTCTTCACTATAAATGGACTTCAATCCATTTATACCTGACATTATGTATTTTCCTCTTTCTGTAGCAGCATTTACTTTTGAAAATAAAATATCACTTTCTAATACTATTTTAGGATCTATACAAATTATAACCCATTCATTAAATAATTTATCATTATCTTTAATTCTATCTAGGTAATATACATTAGGATACTCTATAGAGCAACATATATAATTTTTCTTTCCATCAAATCTATGTTCATCATTTACATCTCTATAATATTCTGGTTTATACCATCAGTAGGTAAAATACCATTAAAATCATTTAATATATAAGGAATATTCTTAGCTTTTGTAAAATGACACAATCTACTAATTCCTCGTCTATTTATCTCATCCAATATTTCTTTATTCATAGTTTTATTCTCCTATATAAAAGTTACATATATTATTATCCTTAGGAATTATATTCAATAGTTCATCACAATGAGATATTATTAAGTTTTCCTTCGCTCTACTTATTCCCACATATATAACTTTAGATAATTCTAGTTCCTTTTCCTTTTTTTCTTCATCATTATAATTTTGTAAATTATTTCTAAACATATTATCTGAACATTCCGGCATTATAATGTTGTCAAATTCTAATCCTTTTATTGCATGATAATTACTTATAAAAATTCCCATCGTTCTTGTAATTCCTTTAACATTTCTGTCTATTATTGTATATGGTATTCCTTCTTTCCTTAAAAGAGATTGATAATGTTTTAAATCATCTTTTTTTGCAACTATACAAGTACTACCCTTTTTAGAATATGTTTTAACTTTATCTATTATATAAGCGTCTTCTGTGTTCCTATTTTTAAAAGATGCAATTATAGGTTTTTCTCCTTCCTTAGAACTATTCATAGAAAGCAATCCATCATCTATTTCCAAGTCTAATGTAGCCCTAATACTGTTAGCCAATTTTTCTATTTGTTTTGTGTTCCTATGATTTTCATCTAAAGTATAAACCTTTCTAATTTTTAATCCAAGTTGTTTCCAAGACATTCTTCCTTTTCCGTATATCTGTTGTGCCTGATCTCCAAAATATAAAATACTTCCTGTATCCTTCATATAATTAACTAATGATTGTATCATCATAGGTGTAAAATCTTGGCCTTCATCAATAATTATACATTCATATTTTGTATTAATTATGTCATGTTTTAAATATCTGTTTAAGTAAAATGCACAATCATCCCAGTCATATTTTTTACCAACTCGAGTTCTTAACTTAACATATTCTTTATATACTTGAAACACATATTTTCTATCTGATTTTAAAAGCCTAGCACCTCGTCTACCACTTCTTTCAACATCTTCATATTCATCCTCATCCAATATACCAAAACCTTGCATCCATTTAATTTCTTCAACAAAAAAATCCACATTTCTATTCAAAACTGATATATTTAAATATAACTTTTTCACATTATTTATAGCATTTTCTATTAATACCTTTTTTTCCCAAGAATCGCTCAGTATTTCATCATTTCCTAATATTCCAATATTTCTCATACATCTAGTTGCAAATTTATGATATGTTGTTACATCTATTTTATCTAAATCATTATTTATATCTTTCATATAATTTATTAATGAATTATTATATGTTAATAGTAACACTCTTCCTTTTGTTAATTTTTGTATATACTTTGCTCGCATAACAGCACATACACTTTTACCACTACCTGCTACCCCACAAACTACACCATGGCCACTTTGCGGTAAATATAGAACTTCTTGTTGTTTTCCCTTTAGTTCAAACATAATACTCATCCCCCGTATATTTATATAGTCCTATTCAATAAAAAATGTCCTATATAGTTTATATATATACTTTATTTCAAATATTTTATAATGAATTTGATATAAAATTACTTAATATTATTAAATTCATTCAGAAAATCTTTCCCTGATAAATCAGCTTTTTATAAAAAAGCCATACAAAAAAAGGTATCAACATAAATTCTTATGTCAATACCTTCTCATTCTTTACTGGTGGAGATGAGGGGAAACTCACCATTTGCTTTTATATTATAATATATTAATTTAAACCACGCTATATCGCTTGATATATCTATATCTATATTACACTCCATATTAGTTGATTATATATTATTGCACCACCAGTATGTTGCAAGTATGTTGCATTAGTGTTGCATACCCTCCATAATGATACCTTATCCAGTACCAAGGGTGATAGGATAATAGATCCAATCATGTGAGTAATAGGACAAGATAGGAATTTTGATAGGAATTTTTCCTATTAGATAGGAATTTTATTTTATCTTTCCTATCCTTTAATCCCAGTAATGCCAATAATTTTAGGTGTTAGATAGGAAAAATAGGAATTTTTTTACTACCCTTTATATTTTATTTATTTATTATTTTATTACTCTATAATTAATTAAAACTAAAAAACTTTTTTTAACCTTTAATTTTTCCTATTTTTCCTATTTTTCCTATTTAATAAAGAATATAGTAATATCAATGTTTGTAGAGATTATATAATATAAATTTAGGTAGGAAAATGGGTAGGAATTATGTAGGAAAAATATTTTAAAATTACTATCTATTATTTTTGTAAATTTTTTAAATTTTTATTTTTGTCCCCCCCCACCTTTCGAAAAAAGAATTTTCGTTTTTAAAAAGAACCCAGCCCCACTCAGCTTTAAAAAAACCCCCGTTTGAACTTTTTCAGACCTTCGTTTGATTTTTTAACTTTGCCCGTTTGATTTTTTAATCCGTTTTGATTTATTAAGTATTAATGTTTCCCCTAATCTATGTAGTTATAACTTTAGATAAACAAAGTAATTTAGTAATAAACCCATTATATAAAGTTTATAGATGTTAAAATTCTATATTATATACGCTTTTAAGTGGTTCAGTAGTTTTTAATTATTATTCTCTGTACGACAATTTAACATCATACTGTATAATAGCTAATATTAAGGTGCAAGTGTTATAATATACTTAGAGGTGATCTAAAATGAAAAAATTTACAAACCAACAAATTGAAATGATTTCTACAAGTGCTATAAATTTGCTTTTATGTAATTTTCAAGACATAACCCCTGATATTAATTGGAATGACAAAGAACCATCTTGGGATGGAAATATATATTTATATGAAAACAATTCCTCCCAAAAAAAATTTTTAAAAGGGAAAATACCTGTCCAAGTAAAGGGAACAGAAGTTAAAAGGTTTAATAGAAGATTTCATAGCTTTCAAATAGCCTTTAGCGACATAAAAAATTATTATCATAATGGCGGAGTATTATTTTTAGTAGTTGAGATTATGGATACTGATAATTTCAAAATTTTTTATAAATTCTTATTACCAATGGAATTAAATGAATTAATAGATGATATGAAGAATAATACTAAAGATTCAAAGGCAGTGCATCTTGATAATATATTAGATAAAGATACTCCATTTAGTATTGAGTGTAATGAATTTTTAATACATAGAGCTAAGCAGAGTGTCCCTGCTGTTGAAAATGCTGTTAATTTAGAACAAGTAAAAGACAAAACTATAGAAATAGTAGGGAATAATATTTTTAATATGATAGGTAAAGATATTTATTCTTATGCAATAGATGAATTCGGTATGTCTGTACCAATAAAAAATAAAATGAAGTTACTAGAAGTATCATATAAAATAGAAAAAGACTGTATAATTGATAACAAAAAATATTTTGATAATTTTGAAATAGTAAATAGAGAAGATTCACACATTCAAGTTCTTGGGGATGGATTCGAATTTGATAGTGTTAATAAAACTATAACTTTAAAAAGTTCAACAAAAGATATAGTTACTAGATTAAATACATTAGAATTTATAGAAAATGCAATAGATAATAAGAAAAGTAAATGTATACAGGAACAGTTAAAAGAAATAGAGGAAGAAAAGAATTTAATACTTCAAATAATTGATGTATGCGAAAAATTTAATATCCCTAAAGATAACATAAAATTATGCGAAATGACTGTTAATGATATTGATGTTTTAAAAATTCTTCAAAATATAAAATTATTTAGTCAAGCTATAAAAAATGATAAAGAGTTACAAATAAGTGTACAAAGATTTGATTTCTTTGGATATAAAATACTTTTATTATGTATCAGTGATAACGAAAATAAAAATTATGTAAATTATTTTGAAAAAGATGAGGAATTTGATCTTATTGCAACTTTTGACAAAAAATGTGTATCTATAGGAAGATTCTGTCCCCTAAGTGATTTAGACTTACTAGTTAGTAATTTTGATATAAACATTTTAAAGAAGTCAATAAAAATGGTAAATGATAGATGTGATGAATCAGATAAGGCAGTATTAAGTTCTCAATACAATTTCCTTGCTTTAGAAGCAATAAAGGCATGGGATATTAGTAATAACAATATTTATTTTGATTTAGCTAATTATATTTTTGATATATTTAAAAATTATATAGACAGCAATATTATTTACATAAATAAGGCTCAAATTGAAAAGAGAATGAATGGCAAATTACACGAAAAAACTATAGAAAATTTATATAAAATTAAATTTAGCGAATGCGAAAAATCGGATTCTGATAATGCACTTCTTGCTGCAATTGATATTTTATTAGAAAATGAAGAATCATTTAAAAAACATTTTCAAGATATTGAAGATAAGCAAAGATTTATGGATTATCCAATATATACGTTATATTCAAAAAAGAATAGTTAAATTAAAAATATAATTAATAAAAGCAATCTATATAAACAAATCAAACGATAAAAGTAATGATTATTAATTAAATATAAGATAAAAGGTAGAGGTATTATTATCTCTGCCTTTTTTATGATAAAATATAAAAATACCAACATTTATATCAAGAATAGCCCACTTTTAAAAATAGTGTTATCATCATTTTAATTTATTAAATTATATCTTTTGGCAAATGGTACTAGATTATTTAATATTGTTGTTTTACGCCTCGATATGTAATTGTCATTTAAATCTAATTTAAACGCTATATCACGCAACGAGCGTTCCTCGAAATAATACAACGACATTATTTCTCTATCACGTTCTGAAAGTGTATTTAACATATTCTCTATACGTTGTAGCTGGAACTCTAAATATTTCTTTTTGCGTTTTAAATATTCTAAATGTGCCAATGTGTTTTTTACCGAACTACTAATCGAGTTAGTTGGCGACGTTGAAACCTTATCATAACTAACGCCTTTTATATCGTGTTCACATTCGACTTGTAACTCTATATCTCGAATACTTGCTTTTATTTCTTGATAGTTTAAAAATAATTGCTCTACTTTGTATCTTTCATTCATTGTTTAAAATCCTCCCTTTTTCATAGATATAAATACATTCCCCCTTAAATTAAAACGTCTTAAAATCGCTCCTACGAGGTCGCTTTTTTTCTGATTTAAAATAAAGCGGGGGGGATTTTACCCCCTAATTGCTTTATTTTATTAAATTTCTTATTTTATCCGCCGTACTTTGTTCCTTTGGATCTTCCACCACTACTGTTGGATATTCTTCTTTTACTGCTAGATCTTCTACCAGTAAAGTTTTATCGGTCGGAATGTAAGTTGATTTAATTGTCATTTAATATCCCTATTTTGATATTGCCGTTATCGACATTGGATTAAATGCTATATCGCTAAGTGCGTTTATACCTAAAGTTAAAGTATTTTTAAGGAAGTCCTCCATATCTTCCGCAGTTCCTATTTTTAGATCCTGTCCGTATAATAATTTTATTTGGTTTCTATCTAACACTATGTATTTATAAGTTTCTAACTCTGCAAATACTAACGTTATTCCTAATTCTTTAAACTGTGGTATGTATTCAAATATTTCGTTGAAGTTAGCAGTATTTACTATTAAAACGCAATCTCCAGTTAAATTTTTTGCAACTGCATCAAATAATGCTTTGTTTGATTCGTCAACTGCTATTCCTCTATTTGCTAATTGTATTTTTCTTTCTAAAATTTTATATATTTCTTTAATGTATTGCTTTCCTAATATAGTATTTAAAAGTACATCTACACTATCCGCACCAAATACATTAGTCGTACTGTTTATTTTTACATATTTAGTTATATAGTCTAAATTAAATTCTTGGTTTTCTATTACTATATCTAGTTCCTTTGGATCTTCTGAATTATCACTTACTTTTTTAACAAATGGTACAGTCCCTTTAAGTTCTGCTCCTAAGTTTGTTAATTCCGCCTGTGTTAATGGTTGAGCCGGTAACCACCCAAGATAATTATTAAATATTGTATCTTGTAATCTTGTTGTATAATCCGCATTTAATGTTCCGTCTTGTTCTGTTATTTGGTTTAAAAAATTTTTAAATTTCATGTTCTGTCATCTCCTTAATTATTAGTTGTTACTATTTGAGTTACTGTATTATTATTAATTGTTGTTGTTACCCTTCCGTTAAATGGTGGGTTTGATATGTATCTGCTTAATACTTCCATATCACTTGGTAATTCCTTATAAAAACTTATGTCCTCTAATTTCTTACCGTCTACTATTCTTTTTAATACAACCCAGTTGTCTCCCATTTTATTTCCTCCTTTTTTTAAAAAAATTACCTTTCTTTTATCTTGGTAGGTATTCCACTAAATTCATTTATTAAAGCATCTTGAACTATTGCCTTTATCTTTCGGCCGCTTTCTTTGGACGCACTTTTTAATTGATCGTATACGTCTTTATTTATCTTTACATATAACCCTTTTGTATCCATTACTTATCCCCCTTTTTTATTTAATTTCTTTTCTATATACATCATTTCATATTTTTAAATATTTTTCCAGGTTGTTTTTGACGTTATTTTTAATATTATTTAATATTAAATTATAGTATTATAGACTACCTTATTTTGATAAATATTGAATTGTATTTTATAGAAAAATTAACCCCACTTCTCCAGGATCAATCATACCTCTTTTTCATACCCGTTAAAAACCTATACTGTCGATATACCTATACACTCTCCACCCCTCTTATTGTGATAGTATCAACAGTTTAACCTCTCTCCATTAATGTATATTTACCCCTACACTCTCAATAGTGGTTTTAAGCAACAAAAAAAGACGACTAGAAAAATATCTAATCGTCTTCTCGAATGAATAATGTTTTAAAGGAGGTTTTAAATTTGAACACTAAATCAACTCCAGTTTTAGAAAAAAACTATTAATAAAAGTTGTATTAATATAATTTAATTGTATTACGATACGACAATATAATCCAAATAATCCAATTTTTTACCTTATATAATGCCGCTCCTTTTGTTTATATTATTTTTCTTCTTAATTGGTAGTCTAAATTATTGATATGATTATCAAGTTTGTTATGGTTCTTATGTATAACCTTGTAATATGTTTTATCCGCCACACCTTTAAAGCATTGGATAACTAAATCGTGGACGTAAAAGTCTTTTCTTTGACTATCCTTGTATAAAGATACTTTTTTATATCCCCTAACCTCATATTGAGTTAGTACTCTAAATTTCGTAATAGTTGTTATTATCCCGTCGTAAGTTTTATATTTATACTTCTTTTTACCACTTATAACTCGTCCGAATGTAGTTATATAATAGCCGTCCCAGTATGGAATAGGTGCAACTTTTTCGCCTGTAAATAAAATTCTACTTATCATATATAGTGAATCCTTTCTCATTGTCATTTTCCAATTTTCTTTGATTGTATAAATATTCTTCCATTAATCCGTCAGCCTCACCGCTTAGGATCTTTTCTCTAACGTAATTCTCATAGATATTATTATCTAATAAGAACTTAGTTCGTTTTGCGTATTGATGCCCTTCTTTCAATGCCACCTTTTCACTTTCAACAACTAAGATCGCTATTCGATAGATTATATCCTTGTAAATATCGTCGTTAATTGGTGCTTGTTCATCTTTATATATCTTTAATATTTCCTGTATGTTCTTGTATTGCGTTTGGAACATATCAGAACGTGGAAAGTTATATTGATGTCTTGCCATATTGTTGGTGGCAGTCTGTATTGTTCTAAGGTTTATGTCGTCCTTTACTCGCTTTCCTAAGATGTTGTATTTATAATCCTTAATAGGTTTAAAAGGATCATATTCTGTCATGTTTAAAAGGATTTTTGATACCTTGATGAATAATTCCACCAAGGTAAAAGCTAGATAAGTGCTAAATTTTAAAGCGTGTAATATTAATTGTAAGATCTCCAAGTATGTATTATGTTGTGTATTTTCCATTTTTAAAAATCCCCCATTAAGTTCCCAATGTCCGCCAATGTATCTTTGTTACACTTTATATTCCCTTCACTACCCTTTTGAGGGACATTGTTATTTTGATCTTCTATATCTGTATTATTATTTAATGGTATTGAATTACCCGCTGGTGGTACTTCATGTCCCATATAAACCATATTTACGCTAGTTTGGTGATTGTTGGGACTTAAATTCCCTTTATAGATTTGCTTTAGATAGTATCTGATTTGCTGCGGTGCTGATCTTTCGCTTTCTTCAAGATCCAAGAGGAACTGTTCCAGCAGCTCCCCTTCTAATGTTATTTTGTAAGTTGCTTTACTCATTATTTACCACCTCGAGCGATTGATTGCAGCATAGCACCTTGCACATTACTTGTTAAAGCATCTTTTAATATTGTTGCCCCTCTATCCTCTAAATAACGTTGTAAATCGATTGATCCTCCACCAACACATATTAATTTGTGAATTACTGGATCATATCCCTTATCAGCTAAAAGATCCATTATGTTTTTATCTATGTATTTATTTGCAAAATCATCAATTATTGCTTTCATTTCATCAGTTGATGATTCGTAATTATTAAAATGTAATTGTGCGTCCTGTTCAGTACAAGACTTTAACGTCTTACTCGTTATTTGACGTCCTAGTTCTTCATGGAATACGTTCATACCTTTTTCAATAGTGAACATTCTATCTATCTTTGGCGTCCCATGGACATAAACTGCTGATAGGTCGCAGCCGCCTATATCTAGTAAAAAGATAGGTTGTTTTAATAGGTTGGTATCAGTGGCAAGTGATGAATAACCCTCACAATATACTTCCACGTTTCTTACTGTAAATCTCTTAACCGCTCCATTTGGATTTTCTACCTCATAATCACCTTGTAGAAGGTTTGCGAAATGTTCTTTATTGTTTTTATTGATATATTGGCTTAATGGAAGTAAAGTCGCTATGTCAATTTCTTGATCCTTGTCTTGTACTATTGAATATAAAGCCCTAGCAAGTAATACCTTTTTATCTTCTGTTATTTTATTAGTCGTCTTTTTGGCTTTTGCTGATTCACTTATTAAATACCATGAACCATTTACTTTCCAAGCTCCCAAGTCACCTTCTGACGCCTTTTGGACATTCGTTGGATATTGGAATACTTTTTCTCCATATTGTAGTTTATAATTACTATTTCCTAAATCTATTGATACTTTCATTGTTTTAAATTTCCCCTTATTTTATTTACAAATTTTAATTATTATATTATAATTATTTACGATTATAATTTTAAATTCTCTTATTTCTTAAAGAGTTTATAAAATTTTAGTTATTTGTAGGGGGATTTGATCCCCACTAAAGAGTTTAGTTTGGTTGGCTAGGCTCTTTTTTTATTGCTATTAACCATTTCTATTAGGTCTATTATAGTCATACTAGGCATTAAATTTGCTAGTGTGTTTAATTCTTCTAATGTGATTTTTATTTTATTCATTGTTTTATTACTCCTTTGTGTTAATATATTTTATTTATATTATCGAGTCGTTTGTGATAACTCGGTAATTTTTATCGTTATTTTATGATTTGCTTAATTTGTTGATGTAGATTTGAAATCTACCTCGAAATTCATTTTATACTTTTATTTATTATAGTTTAATTATACACTATAATAAATAAAATAACAATGATTTTATTAAACTTTTTTAAAATTTTTTCTAAATGGATATTAAATCTACAATTAGAAATAAAGGTTATTATTCATTTTATCCCCCTATTGTGGAACAACCAATCCATAAGCATTTGCATATTCAACAATTCCATATCTTGTAGTTGGTGATAATATCGAATCCATACCATTTATTAACGCTAATTCGTATAAATCTTTGTAAGAATCAAACATTATATTTACTTCTTTAACCTCGTCAGAGTCATTTGTAGTACTTTCATTTTTTAAGTCATAATCTTGTATATCCATTTGCCCCTCGACGTTTCCAGCGGGTGTGTAATATGTATCTTGTGTTGATTCTTGTTGTTCCTCTACCTTTTTATCCTCTTTTGTTTCAGCAGCAACAGGTATTTGATCTTCTAATGGGGAATTATTTTTTTGATTTTTTTTATAACACATATATCCAGCACATTTTATAAAGTATTTATTATTTTGGTATTGCACACCTTTGTCAGTTTTTATTTTAGGTGATTGAACTTTTTTAATATATCCTTTTTCCTCTAAAGAACTTAATACTTTAATTACTGTACGTTTGTTAATTCCACATTCTGTAACCATTGTATTAATACTTGGAAACGCATACCCTTCTTTTGGGTTATAGTGTCCTATTAAATATATTAATACTAATTTTTCATTACCTTTTATATTTTGATCTTTCCATATACCGTCGCTGAATATTGTTTTACTTTTGTACTCGTATTTAAATTCCATAACCCCAATTCTCCTTGCCGCTTATTTAATATAGTTCAATTATACACTCTGTTGAATAAAAACACAATAACTTTTTAAACTTTCTAGTATAATTTTATATTTTGTGATATAATAATACATATGAATAAATAAACAGAGGTATTGGAATATGAATGATTTAAAGAAAGAATTAAAAAGTCAAATGGCTTTAAAAGGTATTACATTTACACAAGTAATTGAGGAAATGAATAATAGAAGATCCAAGGACAATCAAACTACAATACAGAATATAAATAACAAGATAACTAGAGGTACTATCAAATATAGTGAGGTTTTAGAAATATTAGATATATTAAGTTTAAAGGTTGTTTGGCTACCGAAAGAAGATTAGGTTAAAACCTAGTCTTTTTTTATGTTTAAAATAATTTATTGCTATTAAACAAATAACTATTACCTTCCTTCTAAATGCTTTATGGCAAGTCTATTTATATCAAATTAAATAATAACCTTTTATGCCGCCCGTAACTCTTACTGGTTCATTATGTATAAATAAAAAGAATTAAATCAATTCTGTTATATGAAAAACTTGATTTTATATTTATATAATAGGCTATGTTAGCTAACTTTGTGATTAATTATATCTAAAATAGGCTATAATATAGGTATAAACTATATTTCAACTAATTTGCAGAAAGGATACCTAATATTATGTCAAAAATAGATATAAAAGCTATGATAAAAGATTTAAAAAAGAATGAACTTACAGAGTTAATTTCAGTAGCACAAGAAGTATTAAGTACTTTATTTAATTCTTCTGAAATTAGAGATAATGTTAAAGAAAGTAGATTTTCTAAAGGATACGAATGCCCCAAATGTCAATGTAAAGATGTAAATAAAAATGGGAAATCTAACGGAAGACAAAGATATATATGTAAACGTTGTCGTACAAGTTTTGATGAGTTTACTATGTCTCCATTTTCTAATACAAAATTAGGCTTAGATAAATGGCTAAAATACTGTGAATTAATGATATTAGGACTTTCTATAAGAAAATGTGCTGAAGAAGTCGGAGTAGGTGTTAAAACGTCTTTTTACATGCGTCATAGGATACTTGATGTAATCAATCTATCATTAAAAAATGATAAAGTTGAAGGTATAGTTGAAGTAGATGAATGCTTTATTAAGGAGTCTTTTAAAGGGAATCATTCTAAAAGTACTAAATTTGTAATGCCTAGAAACCCTAGAAAAAGAGGTAAAGGTAAAAATGATAAGAAGAAAAGAGGAATATCAAAAGAGCAGATTTGTATAGAGACAGCAATTGATAGAAAAGGAAATATCCTTATGGGTGCTGTTTGTAATGGCAGAATTACAACAAATCAAATAATTAACTTCTTTGACAATAAAATATGTGAAGATGCTACTTTTTGCGTAGATTCACATAAATCATATATGGCAATAAAGGATAAGTTGAATATAGAGTTAAAGCAAGTTCCTAGGGGAAAATCAATGATAGATAGTGTTTATCATTTACAGCATATAAATGCTCTTCACAGTAGCTTTAAGAGATGGTTAATGACTTTTAATGGTGTATCCACAAAATATATCAATAATTATTTGGCTTGGTTTAAATTTCTACAACTAAGTAAGAAAAATAAGAAGAATGACCGAATTAAAGATATGTTAGTGAATGTAGCTACTAAGGATACATGTATAACTAGAACCACTATTAGAAATAGATTTATTGAGTTAACCTAAAATAAGAAACTTTACTCCACGTTAATGAAATCATTTTGTAATTGGTAAATAATGGAATGTATTGTATAATATAATAAGGTTCGCAATTGTTATATATTACGAATTAAAAGAGTATCAATATAGGATGCTCTTTTTTAGTA
>OGGM01000815.1_pt1 | contig 16190 bp, 10 predicted proteins | sample 1571251 | NCBI WGS metagenome assembly OGGM01 (sample SAMEA2582076, study PRJEB24529) | metagenome | biome: Human gut stool | place: China | collected 2011 | reverse complement strand
TGTAGCCACCCAGGCAGGGACCGCACGTCGGCGTCGAAACGGCACAGCCGGCAGTGATGAAGGTTTCGATGTAGCCGGCCTTCATGGCTTCCATGTAGACGTGCTGGCTGCCGGGGATGACGATGCAGCGCACGTCAGGATGGACTTTATGGCCTTTGAAGATGTCCGCAGCGATCTTCAAATCTTCCAGACGGCCATTGGTACAGGAGCCGATGACGACCTGGTCGATCTTGATGTCGCCGAAGGTGCCGATGACCTTGGTGTTTTCCGGCAGGTGCGGGAAAGCGACGACGGGCTTCAATTCAGACAAGTTGATTTCGACAGTCCGGCTGTAATGGGCGTCGTCGTCAGCCGTGACGATGTCGTAGCCATCGGGAACGCGGCCCTTTTCATAGGCTATGGTCTGTTCATCGACAGGGAAGATGCCGTTCTTGGCACCGGCTTCAATGGCCATGTTGGCAATGGTGAAGCGGTCGGTCATATCCAGAGCGGCGACGCCTTCGCCCGTGAATTCCAGGGACTGATAGAGGGCGCCGTCGACGCCGATCATACCGATGAGGGTCAGCATGACGTCTTTGCCCGTAATGTCATCGGGTTTGGAGCCCGTCAGATGGACATTGATGGCATCGGGGACTTTGAACCAGGCCTTGCCTGTAGCCATGGCGACGCCTAAGTCCGTCGAGCCGACGCCGGTGGAGAATCCGCCCAGGGCGCCATACGTACAGGTATGGGAATCAGCACCGATAGTCAACATACCGGGAGCGACGATGCCCTGTTCCGGCAAGAGGACGTGTTCGATGCCGACACGGCCGACTTCAAAATAATGCGTAATGCCGTGTTCCTTGGCGAAGTCGCGGACGATTTTGGCCAAACCGGCGGACTTGATGTCTTTGTTTGGCGTGAAGTGGTCCGGGATCAAAGAAATCTTGGTCTTATCAAAGACGGGCTTGCCGATCTTGTTGAACTGGGCAATGGCCGGAGGGGCCGTAATATCATTGGCCAGGACCATATCGAGATTACAAGTAATTAAATCACCCGGTTTCACCGAGTCGACGCCGGCATGTTTTGCCAGGATTTTCTGCGTCATCGTCATACCCATATGTATATACACTCCTTATTATTTCACTAAAATCCAATACAGATAAGTTTCTATCATGCTTGAGTTCGATGTGAGTGGCTTTCAATTACACTCTCCTCACATCAAACATCATACATTAATGCTGGCCCGACGTGGCTTTGAAAGCCGTAATCGTATCCGGCGTGGACTTGAGGGCCCGGAACTTGACGCGCTGAGCCATGCCGTCCATGCGGTTGATGGCCGTCATGAAGGCGAAGATGGAAGCCGTAATGGTATCCGTATCGACGCCGGCGCCCCAGGTCGTATGGCCGTTTTTATCGGTCAGGCCGAAGTAAGCGATGCCGCGGGAATCGGAATCGCGGTCCAAATCGTGTTCGCTGTAGACGAGGTTGCTGAATTCAATGCCATAAGCCTTGCAGACGGCATTGCTGACGGCATTCAGCTGGCCGTTGCCGGCCCCTTCGAGGACGACTTCTTCGTCGTTGGCGCGGACCAGGACTTTGCCGACCCATTTGTCGCCTTTCTTCTTGAGCGAGAAGTCTTCGACTTTCAGCGGCGTATCGGCATTGAGGTAATTCTTCTGGAAGACATCGTAGATTTCAGCCGGTTTCAATTCCTGATGCTTGTGGTCCGACACTTCCTTGACGAAGTAGCTGAAGTCTTCGCGCATCTTCTTCGGCATGTCGATGCCGTAGTTCTGTTCCATGACGAAACCTACGCCGCCCTTGCCGGACTGGCTGTTGATGCGGATGACGTCGGCATCGTACGTGCGGCCCACATCATGCGGATCGATGTACAGGTACGGGCAGGTCCAGTACTGTTCGTTGTTTTCCTTGCGGAAGTGCATGCCCTTGGCGATGGCGTCCTGATGAGAACCGGAGAAAGCGGCGAAGACCAGCTGGCCGGCATAAGGCTGACGCGGATGGACATGCATGCGGGTCACTCGTTCATACGTTTCCACCAGTTTGGGCATGTTCGAGAAATCCAGGCCCGGGTCGACGCCTAAGGCATACATGTTCATGCCGATCGTGACGATGTCGGCATTGCCCGTCCGTTCGCCATTGCCGAACAGCGTACCTTCGACGCGGTCGGCACCGGCGAGCATGGCCATTTCAGCATCGGCGACGCCCGTACCGCGGTCATTGTGGGGATGGACCGATAAAATGACGTTGTCGCGGTATTTCAAGTTCTGCGACATATAGGCGATCTGCGAAGCGAAGACATGAGGCATGGACATCTGGACCGTCGACGGCAGGTTGATGATGGCCTTGCGGTCAGCCGTCGGTTTCCAGACATCGAGGACGGCGTTGCAGACTTCCAAAGCGTATTCCGGTTCCGTGCCGGTGAAGCTTTCCGGCGAATATTCAAAGCGGAAGTTGGCACCGGCTTCGTCGGTCAGGCGCTGTAACAATTTCGCACCGTCTACAGCAATCTGTTTGATTTCTTCCTTCGATTTGCGGAAGACCTGCTGGCGCTGGGCGAAGGACGTGGAATTGTAGACGTGGACGATGGCGTTCTTGACGCCTTTCAGGGCATCGAAAGTCTTGCGGATGATGTGTTCCCGAGCCTGGGTCAGGACCTGGACGGTGACGTCGTCGGGAATCATGTCGTGGTCGACTAAGTAGCGCAGGAATTCAAATTCCGTTTCCGACGCAGCCGGGAAGCCGACTTCGATTTCCTTGAAGCCCATGGCGACCAAGACTTTATAGAATTCAATCTTTTCTTGAAGGCTCATAGGAATGATGAGGGCCTGGTTGCCATCGCGCAAATCGACGCTGCACCAAATGGGCGCTTTATCGGGATATTCTTTCTTTGTCCAGGACATATCGACAACAGGGGGCATAAAGTAACCTTTTCTGTAATGTTCTACGTTTTTCATACTGCATCTCTCCTATGATCATGAAATAAATTTAAAATAAATCATTACACAATCAAAATAAAAAAAATCTTTCATCTCGAAAAGAGACGAAAGATTATACTTACGCGTTACCACTCTAATTCCTATCCGAAGATAGGCTCTCAACAGGTACGGACATACGTCGATACCCTCCTGTCTGTTAACGGCCAGGCCCCGGCTCCACCTACTCCTTTCGTTTCAGCGAGCTGCTTAGAGATGAGTTCTGTTCCGTGCCGCTGCTGCCTCACACCATCCGGCAGCTCTCTGGAAACATTCCGGAACTTACTAGTTCTCTTCAACGCATTTTTTATTTTGGATTGTTTGTCTGTTGACGCTTTGTATGTTATCATACCCTTTTGTAATTTTCAAGGCTTTTTTCAGAACTTTTCCGAATATTTTTAGCTTAAACGTGATACTTTATTTAATAAAATGCCGTGAAGACGGGTTTAACGTTTATCTTTACATGGAACGATTCTTTGCAGGATGCGTCGCCTCCCCCCTATCTTTTTCCCCTTATTAATGCTATAATAAATAAGTTACACAACAAGGAGGAAGTACATGTTAGAAAAATTCCAAAATTTGAATATTAGCGAAGTCATTATCCGTGCCCTGAATGAAATGGGCTTTGAAGAACCGACACCGATCCAGGCAGAATCGATTCCCGTCGCCATGAGCGGCAGCGACATGATCGGCCAGGCCCAGACCGGTACGGGTAAGACCGCAGCCTACGGCATTCCGGTCCTGGAAAAAATCCTGAAAGCCGAACCGTCCAAGGATATCCAGACCGTCGTCCTGTCGCCGACGCGTGAACTGGCCATGCAGGTTGCCGAAGAACTGAACCACCTGGCCCAATTCACCAACATCCAGGCCCTGCCGATCTACGGCGGCCAGGATATGGAACGCCAGCTGCGCCGCCTGCGCAAATGCCCGCAGATCATCGTCGCCACGCCGGGCCGCCTCATCGACCACATGAAACGCGGCACCATCGATTTGAGCCACATTACGACCATCGTCCTCGACGAAGCCGACGAAATGCTGGACATGGGCTTCATCGATGACATCAACCTCATCATGGCCGCTACGCCGAATACGCGCCAGACCCTGCTCTTCTCGGCTACCATGCCCAAGCCAATCCAGCAGCTGGCAGAAACGTTCCTGCACGACCCGCTCATCATCCGCATGAAGGCCAAAGAAGTCACGATGGACCTCATCGAACAGTCCTACATCGAAGTGCCGGACCGCCAGAAATTCGACATCCTCTGCCGTCTCCTGGACCTGCAGGAACCGGACCTGGCCATCATCTTCGTCCGCACCAAACGCCGCGTCGACGAAGTGTCGGAAGCCCTCAAGAAGCGCGGTTATTCCGCCGAAGGCATCCACGGCGACCTGACCCAGGCCAAGCGCGATGCGGTCATCCGCCAGTTCCGTGAAAAGACCATCGACATCCTCGTCGCTACCGACGTCGCCGCCCGCGGCCTCGATATCAGCGGCGTTACCCACGTCTTCAACTACGACCTGCCCCAGGACCTGGAAAGCTACGTCCACCGTGTCGGCCGTACCGGCCGTGCCGGTCAGAGCGGTGAAGCGACGACCTTCGTCATCCCCCGCGAAATGGAACACCTGCGGACCATCGAACGCCTCATCAAGCGCCGCATCACCCGCCGCAAGGCCCCGACCTTCTCGGAAGCCCTGGAAGGCGCCCAGCAGGCCGCCATCCGCAGCCTGATCACGACGACAGAAGAAGGCAATTTCGGGACGTACAAAGAAAATGCCGAAGAACTCCTGTCCAACTACGACTCGGCTGCCCTGGTAGCCGCTGCCATCAAGCTCTTGACCAAAGAACCGGACACGACACCGGTCAAGATCACTGAAGAAGCGCCGCTCCGCGTCCACCGCAGCCGCAACAATCGCGGTGACCGCAATAACCGCCGCTACAACCGCAACGACCGCCGTGGAGACCGCCGCAGCCGCAACAACGACGGCGAAGACAACAACGAACACCGCGGCGAACGACGCCGCCACTTTGCCCCGAAGAACCGGGACAACAACAATCGCGGCAGCTTCCGCAACAACAACCAGCGCCGTGAAAACAAACAACATAAAGAACCGAATCGCTCCGCATTCAAGCCTTACTTCAAGGATTAAAAAAAAGGCGCTGTCGCATAAAGACAGCGCCTTTTTTAGTGATTAGCAGTTAGTGGCTAGTGGCTGCGGATGGCTTTAAATTTAGATGTTTTGCTGAAAACTACAAACTCCGTGCTACAAACTAATATGTATGATTTCCCGACAAGCTGGCTAAAAAGAATCATCCAAATTCCTAACGGGGCGCCCGCTTGGTATTTGAAAACACACTCACCGAGCCGGAAAATCCCACATATACCTGGCGGGCTCGCCACATGCGAGCCCCTACAAATGTCTTACAGCGAGCACCTACAAATGCCCTCCAGGCACCTCTCTTCTTATCAGGAAAGGCCAGCTACGAGCCACTAGCCACGAATAATCTCGCTCCAGGCGTTGGCGATGTCGGCGAATTCCTGGAGAGACAGTGTTTCCCCGCGGCGTTTGCCATCGATGCCTGTTTTTTCCAGGACCTGGGCGATTTGTTCCTTGCTCATGCCCGTATTTTTCAAGGCGTTGGAAAAGGTCTTGCGGCGCTGCTGGAAGGCCGCTTTGACGACCTGGAAGAAGCGCTTTTCGTCGATCAAATCGACAGGCGGCTGCTGGCGGACGTCCATGGCGACGACGGCCGACGTGACTTCCGGTGCCGGCATGAAGCATTTCGGCGAGATTTCAAAGAGCATCTGCGGCTGTGTATAGTACTGGACCGACACGGACAGGGCACCGTAAATCTTATGGCCCGGTTCGGCTACCATGCGTTCGGCCACTTCCTTCTGGACCATGACGACGATGCGCTTGATGGGCAGCTTCTGTTCCAGGAGCTTCATGATGATCGGCGTCGTGATATAGTAGGGCAGATTGGCACAGACCGTGAAGGGCTGGTGATTCATGACTTCTTCGATGTCGATGCGCAGGATGTCGCCGTGGACGACGCGCACGTTGTCATAGTGTTCCAAGGTCTTGTCGAGGACGGGCAGCAGATGGTCGTCCAGTTCGACAGCCGTGACGGCTGCGCCCGTTTCGGCCAGGGCCTGGGTCAGGGTGCCGATGCCCGGCCCGATTTCCAGGACCGGATCGCCCTCCCCGATTTCGGCAGCGTCGGCAATGTCGTCGACGACGGCGTGACGGATGAGGAAATTCTGGCCCAGCTTCTTATTCATGCGCAGGCCAAAGCGTTTGACGACGTAGCGGACGACGTCGGGATTGGACAAGTCGACTTCTTTCATCTATTTCACCTCGTGGATCTGACGGAGGGCATCATCCCATTCGTCACGGGTGACGCCGTAATGGTTCAAGCGTTTCAAAAACTGTTTGGCATTACCATAGCCGATACCCAGGATGGCGCCGACTTCGGCCCGGCGGTCGGCCGCATCAGACGTCCCGTTGAGGCCGGCAGCGGAAATGTCCTGCATGGTAAAGGTCGCCTGCGGTTCATACGTCGCACAGCGGACTTTGGACAAGGCCAGGCGGATGGCTTCCGGCGAGGCCTGTTCGACGCCCAGGTCGTTGTTGGCAATGGCATCTTTCCTGGGGATAAAGGCGTGTTTGGCATTAGGGAAACGGTCGGTCAGGAACTTGCGGATCTGTTCGCCGGCCCTGTCGGGGTCGGTCAGGATGATGATGCCCCGCTTTTCATAGGCATAGCGGATCTGTTCCAGCGTGTGAGGCTTCAAATTGAAACCATCTGTCGTAATCATGTCGACGTCGATGTGGCTGGCACGGATGCGGGCGACATCGGACCGGCCTTCGACGACGAGGACTTCCTTAATCATGAGCGGCTCCTTCCCGGTGTTCGGCAATGTACTGGGCTGCGCTGAGGATGGCCAGGACATTGTGTTCAAAGACGATGCCGCCTTGGAGATAAATCATGTACGGGTCGCGAATCGGGCCGTCGGCCGACAATTCGATAGACGAACCCTGGACGAAATCACCGGCGGCCATGATGATCTTATCGGCATAGCCCGGCATATCGTCGGGAATGGGTGTGACGTGGGCGTCGACAGGCGAGAAGGACTGGATACCCTGGCAGAAGAGACACATGTTCTGTTCGTTTTCCAGGTAAATGGTCTGGATCAGGTCGACGCGCGGATCCTGGACGGCCGGCGAAACCTTGAAGCCCATCTTTTCAAAGACAGCCGCTGCAAAGACGGCCCCTTTGATAGCCTGAGCCGTAACGTGCGGTGCCATGAAGAAGCCCTGAAAAAAGAGGCGGTAGCCGGCTGCATAGGAACCGAGTTCGTCGCCCAAACCCGGAGCCGTCAGGTAGTCGGCTGCGGCGTGGACCAGTTCTTCCTTGCCGGCAATATAGCCGCCTGTGGGAGCGATGCCGCCGCCGGGGTTCTTGATGAGCGACCCGGCGATGATGTCGGCACCGGCTTCAATCGGTTCTTCTTCAGCAGCAAATTCGCCATAACAGTTGTCGACGAAGCAAATCGTCTTGGGGCTGACCTTCTTGACGACGGAAATAATAGAACGGATATCATCAATCGTCAAGGATGCCCGCGTGCTGTAACCGCGGGAACGCTGGATGAGGACCAGTTTCGGCTGCTTTTCGGCGACGGCCGCTTCAATGCCGGCCAAATCATAGACGTTGTCCTTCAAGGGGACTTCTTCATAGCGGACGCCCTTTTCCTTCAAAGAATGCGGCGTTTCATGGGCATAGCCGATGACGCCCTGCATCGTGTCATAAGGCGCCCCGACGAGGCTCATCATGAGATCGCCGGTCTGCAACAGGGCCAGCAGGACCGTCGCCAGCGCATGGGTCCCCGATACGAAGTGGGGCCGGACAATGGCCTTTTCGGCCTTGAAGACGCGGGCAAAGACTTCATCGAGCTTTTCCCGGCCCATGTCGCTGTAGCCATAGCCCGACGTACCGGCAAACTGGTACGAAGAAATCTGGGCTTCCTTATAAGCGGCCAGGACTTTCGCCGTATTATGGAGACAAATCGTATCAATGCGTTCAAACTGGGCCGCACATTCGGCTAGCGCTTCTTTTCGTAATGTTTCTAAATCCAAAGACAATGTCATGATTCCTTTCTATAATGAATGTGTAAGTTAGTGGCTAGTGGCTTTCGGCTCTCCTCATAGGAGAGCTGTCAGCTCTGCTGACTGAGAAGTTGCTTTTCTACTTGCCGCCTGCGCCTTCCCGTCATGGGAATGGCGCATCCCCCAGCACAGCCTGTATCAATGCATCTTCTCCATCGTACTGGTCCTTGTCGTACCAGTGGATGTAGGGCATGCGTTTGAACCACGTGAGCTGGCGTTTGGCAAAGCGCCGCGTCCGGGTCTTGATACGGGCCACAGCGTCATCGAGGGGCATCTGTCCCTGAAGATACAGGGCCAGTTCCTGATAGCCGATGGCCTTCATGGCCTGGCAGTCCGTCGGGATGCCCTTGTCCAACAGGTACCGCACTTCATCGACCCAGCCGGCGGCAATCATGGCGTCGACGCGCTCTTCAATGCGCCGGTATAAGACATCCCGCGGCAGGCGCAGACCGATGACGTAAGCGTCATAGACGACATCCCTGGCCTTGCCGGCCCGGACGAAAGATTTCCCTTCGCCCTGCTCGATGGCGCTGACCAGTCGGGTCAGGCGATGTGTATTAGAAAGCAGCTCGTGCCAGTCCGGCGGCTGCCAGTCCGTTTCTGTCTCGATATAGGCCTTCAGTTCCTCTTGACTGAGAGCGTCGATCCGCGCCTGGGCCGCTTCCTTGTCAGCTTCAGTCATGCGGGCCGTCTGGAAATCATAGCCTTCCAGGAGGGACTGGACGTATAGGCCCGTACCGCCGACGAGAATGGGTATCTTCCCCTTTCCGTTGACTTCGGCAATGGCCTTTCCTGCCATATCACAGAAGCGGGCTGCCGAATAGGGTTCGTCGGGCTCAGCAATATCGATGAGATAATGGTGATAGCGGGCCAGTTCGTCCGCCGTCGGCTTGGCCGTACCGATATCCATATGGCGGTAAATCTGGTAGGCGTCGCCGGAAATGAGGTCGGTCCCGTAGTGTTCGGCCAGGGCAAAACTGAGGGCCGTCTTGCCGACCGCCGTCGGACCGATGATGGCAATTACTTTTTCCATGAATCACACTCCAATACGGCATAGCCAATGCGGCTGTATTTGCCGCCATATAAGGTAACATCCGGGAAATCGCGGCAGAGCTGGCAGAAATCCCGTTCTTTGATGACCACCCGGCGCCGGGCTTTCTGCAGCGCCCGTTCGATGAGGTCCCGCGTCAGGCCGCCGTGTTCCATGATGGCCCGGACGGGCTGGAACTGGCAGCTCGCCTCGACAGGCCGCTGGAACATGGGGTCGAAATAGAGGACGTCGTACACAGGCCCTTCATCGGACAACAGATAGTCGCGATAGTCGCCACAGCGCAGGGAAATCCGGCGCAGTGCCGCCGTGACGTCGTCTTTCTTATGGACAAAGTGGGAAAAGCCCCAGGCCGTAACGGCTTCCAGCAAAGGCGATACTTCCAGGGCATCGACGCGGGAGCCAGCCGGCAGGCCGAAAGAGGCGACGGCCGCATCGGCGCCAAAACCACAGGTACAATCGAGGACGGAAATAGGCGGCTGTGCCGCTGCAGGCCGCAGGTCGTACTCCTTCACCCCCATCAGGGCTTCCAGGAGATGGTCGCGCTGGCCTTTCCGCAGGTTCTGGATGCGCAGTTCGGCCATGTTGAGGCTGAAGAAATGGCTGCCTTCCGGGAGGTCTATCTGAGGCCCCCACGATGAATAGACGAGGAAATCCTCGCCGTATTCATCCATCAAGTCCTGTATGGTCCGCTTTCCCCGCGGCACATAGGCAAAGCCCTGGCTTTCGGCCCAGGCTTTCCCTTCACATTGTAATTTTTCTTTGGCCTTCAATGAAGGCACGACGTAAATCATATGAGTCATGTCCGTTTAAATAAGTGCGCTAATTCTTTTGGCGTAAAGCGGATGATCGTCGGCCGGCCATGAGGGCAGACGTAAGGTTTTTCCGTATGGAACAAATCATCCAGGAGCTGCTTCATCTGGCGGATATTAAGGCTGTCCCCGGCCTTGACGGCACCGTGGCAGGACAGATAGGCCAGCGAACGATGGCGGACCATGGCTTTATCCGGTTCCTTCTGGTCGTGCAGGAGCAGGCAGATATCCTTTAAAGAATCGGCAATATCGCTGGTCTGCAAATCGCAGGGCACTTCTTCGACGCGCAGCGTCGTCGGCCCGGCTTCGGAATAGGTATAGCCCAGGTCGTTGAAGACATCCTGCCGTTCCAATAAGAGCGTCATATCCTCGTTGTCGACTTCGACGAACTCTGGCGTCAGCAACTGCTGGCTCGGCATCCGTTCGACACGCTTGCAGAACGTATCGTAGCGGATCCGTTCATGAGCCGCGTGCTGATCGACGATGTATAAATCCTGGCCCTTCTTGGCAATGATGAAGCAGTCCGCCACTTCCCCTAAGGGAATGAAGACGTCGTCATCGCCGTCAAAGACGATTTTAGGCGCCGACGCCTCGGAAACGACCGACGTCGCTTCCGACGGACCGCCCTGGCCATGCTGGGCCAAAGCCTGGGAAAACAAGGAAGAACCATCCGCAAGAGGCTCCCCTGATAGGGGAGCTGTCCGCGTAGCGGACTGAGAGGTTGCCTTTTCCCATTGCGGGCCGCCCTTTGGGACGGCCCCTACGGAGGTTGCTTGGCCACTTTCCTGCGAGCGGGCGCTCCACGTGGGCGCCCCTACATGGGCTTGCTGCGGGCTGCCCTTTGGGACGGTCCCTACAGGGGGTGCTTGGCCACTCTCCTGCGAGCGGGCGTTTATGGAAGAACCCTTCCACCGCGAGCGGTCCCCCTCCCCTTTACAGGGGAGGCTTTCAGCCCCTACATTGGCTCCCCTGCGAAGGGGAGCTAGCCGCAGGCCTGAGGGGTTCTTTTCATCAGTACCGATGGTCTTGGCGATGGCTTCGGGCTTTTCCTGGGCCACCAGGGCCGTGACGATGCTGTGGTAGATGGCGCGGTAGACGGCTTGTTCATCAGAGAATTTGATTTCCGTCTTGGCCGGATGGACATTGACATCGATGGTCGCTGGGTCGACGTGGAGGTGGAGCATGGCAAAGGGATAGCCCGATTTCGGCAGCATGGCATGATAGGCATTGTCAATGGCCTTGAACATCAAGGGATTATGGACGATGCGGTGATTGACGATGCACGTCTGCCAGTTGCGGTTGCTCTTTAAGACCGATGGCTTGCCTACATAGCCTTCCAGGCTGATGCCGTCCTGGTCGGCAGTGACGGCAAAGACATCGCGGGCGACGTTGGCACCGTAGATATTGGCAATGGTTTCCCGCAAATCGCCGGTGCCGCCGGTCTTCATCGTCGTCCGGCCGTTATTGGTAAAAGTAAAGGCAATGGCCGGATTGGCCAGGGCCAGTTTGGTCACCATTTCAGAGATCTTCGAACTTTCCGTCCGTTCGCTCTTGAGGAACTTGCGCCGCGCCGGCGTATTGTAAAAGAGGTCGCTCACTTCCATCGTCGTCCCGACCGGTGCGCCGGCCTGGTCTTCTGCCGTGATTTCGCCCCCGTCGAGGATGAGGTGCGTCGCAAAGTCATCGCTGGCCTGGCGCGTCGTGATCTGCATGTGCGATACAGCGGCGATACTTGGCACAGCTTCGCCGCGGAAGCCTAAAGACGTAATGGCAAAAATATCTTCGACGGAACTGATCTTGCTCGTACCGTGGCGGATGATGCACTTATGGGCATCTTCCGGACTCATGCCGCAGCCGTCGTCAGTGACCCGCATATAGGACTGGCCGCCGTCGGCGATTTCCACTTCAATGGCATGGGCACCGGCATCGATGGCATTTTCTACGAGCTCCTTGATGCACGACGCCGGCCGTTCGACGACTTCGCCGGCAGCAATCTTATTGCGCGTCGCTTCATCTAAGACATGAATGATTGAACTCACTGGATCCCACTTCCTTCTTTGGCATCTTTTTGCAGATTATATAAGAAAGAAATCGCTTCAATCGGCGTCATACTGCTGACATCGACGCTGAGCAGCTTGTCGATGACGGGACTGGAAAAGAGGCTGTCTCCCATGGGTGACGGCGCCGGATTCACAGGCGCCTTGGCCGGGACGGAAGCACCGCCGTTCTTTTCCAAGTCTTCCAGGATGACGTCGGCCCGCTTGAGCAGGCTTTCGGGCAGCCCGGCCAGACGGGCGACGTGCAGGCCATAGCTGCGGTCGGCCCCGCCGGGAATGATACGCCGCAGGAACTTGATGTTCTTGCCCCGTTCCTTGACGGCGACGGTATAATTCTTAATTTTCGGCGAATCGTCGGCCATGGCGATGAGCTCATGGTAGTGCGTCGCAAACAGCGTCAGGGCGTGGATGTGCTTCAGGCAGTATTCGATGACGGCCCTGGCGATGGACATGCCGTCGAAGGTACTCGTACCGCGGCCGATTTCATCGAGGATGAGCAGGCTGCGGCTGGTGGCGTGTTTCAGGATGTACGACACTTCCTTCATTTCCATCATGAACGTACTCTGGCCGGTGAGGATGTCGTCGCTGGCACCGATACGGGTAAAGATGCGGTCCACCGGGCAGATGGACCCTTCTTTGGCGGGAATGAAGGAGCCGGCCTGGGCCATGAGGACCAGCACGGCGACCTGGCGCATATACGTCGACTTGCCGGCCATGTTGGGGCCGGTGATGACCAGGATTTCATGGTCTTCATGGTTCAAGGTGACGTCGTTAGGCACGAACAATTCGTCTTTCAAATACTTTTCAATAATGGGATGGCGGCCGTCCTTAATGGAAATCGTCGCCTTGGTGTTGAGGCTGGGACGGACGTAGCGGTTGTCATAGGCCGCGCAGGCCAGGCTGTACAGGCAGTCGATGCGGGCAATGGCCCGGGCCGTTTCCTGCATGGCCGGGATATGGCCCTGGATCTGGCGGCGGATATCGCCGAAGAGCTTGTATTCCAGCGCCAGCATCCGTTCCTGGCTGGTCAGGACTTTGACTTCAAATTCCTTCAATTCCGGCGTGATGTAGCGTTCGGCATTGACCAACGTCTGCTTGCGCACGTAGTAATCGGGGATGGGCTTGGTATTGGCATGGGAAATCTCGAAGTAATAGCCAAAGACCTTAGTATAGCCGATTTTCATCTTGATGCCCGTCTTTTCCCGTTCCTTCTCTTCCAGTTCCTGCAAAAAGGCATGACTGTTGGCCGCAATGGAGCGGATTTCATCGAGTTCCGGCGAAAAGCCGTCGCGGATAACGCCGCCGTTGCGGATGACCAGGCCCGGTTCGTCCTTGATGCCCCGGCAGAGCAGGTCATAGACGTCGTCATGAGTCTGCAAGCGGTCATTGAGGCTGTGCAGGAGGTCGGCACTGGCACCGGACAGGACCTGTTTCAGCTGCGGGATGACGGCCAGCGATTCCCGCAGGGCTACCAGGTCTTTAGGGCTCACGGTCCCCGTTTCGATGCGGGTCAGGATGCGTTCAAAATCGTAAATCCGGTCCAGCACGTCTGCCGTGTCCTGGCGCATGATTTCGTGGAGGACGAAGTCTTCGACGGCATCCTGGCGGCGTGTAATGTCGGCAATGCGGATGAGCGGCGCTTCCAGCCACTTGCGCAGGAGCCGGCCGCCCATGGCCGTCTTGGTCTTGTCCAGGACATCGAGGAGGGTCCCCCGGCGGCCGCCGTCGCGGACGTTCTGCGTGATTTCCAGATGGCGCAGGCTGGCTGCATCGACGACCAGACGCCGTTCATTGTCGATATGTTCCAGCGAATTGATGTGGGAAATATCGGACTGCATGACGTCACTGACATAGGCTAGGAGCATGCCGATACAGTCGCCGGCCGCCGAGGCAGCGGCAAAGTCTTCCGGCGGGAAATAGGACCGGGCCTGTTCCCGGTAATCGACACTGTCATCGGCAGGAAATTCCGTAACCGTACACTGGGCCAGGTGGCTGCGCAGGTATTCGCGGACAGCATCCATATCCTTCCCCATGTGGGCGTAAATGAGCTCACTCGGTTCGTAGACGGCCAGGATGTCGAACAGGGAATCTTCCATGACCGACGCCGCACAGTCGGCCCACAAACATTCGCCCGTCGTGACGTCCATGAGGGCGATGGAAAGGATGGCATCGCTTTCGGTCAGGCAGCCGATGTAATTGTTCTTCTTCGACGCCACGGCATTCTCCAGGGTAATCGTCCCCGGCGTGATGACCTTGATGATTTTGCGCTTGACCAGCCCCTTGGCCAGCTTCGGGTCTTCCATCTGTTCACAGATAGCGACTTTATAGCCTTTGTGGACCAGCCGTTCGATATAGGTGTCGGCCGAATGGAAAGGTACGCCGCACATGGGGACCTTCTCTTTATTGCCGCCAGCCCGGCCGGTCAGGGTCAGGTCGAGTTCGCGCGACGCCGTCAGGGCATCGTCAAAAAACATTTCATAGAAATCGCCGAGGCGGAAAAAGAGGATCTTATCCTGGCACTGCTCTTTGACTTCCATGTACTGCTGCATCATAGGCGTTAATTTTTTTCCTGCCAAAGTCTCACCTTCCTTTAGTGCACTAAGTGACCTTTGAGGACCCACGTCTGGCCCTTGTCGACCTGGACCGGCACCGTATCGCCGATGGCGACGGAACCGTCATTTTCCCAGATGATCATCTTGTTGCCCGTCGTCCGGCCGAACCAGTGGTTGGCATCGTTCTTGGTCGGCCCTTCGACGATGACGTCATAGACGTGGTCTTCCATTTCTTTATTTTTCGCTAAACTATAGACGTTCTGCACATCCATGAGCCGCTGCAGACGGCGGCTCTTTTCTTCCTGCGGGATCTGGTCTTCCATCTTGGCCGCCGGCGTCCCCGTCCGCGGCGAATAGATGAAGGTATAGGCCATGTCGTACTGGACGCGCTTGAGCAGGTTCAGCGTATCTTCGAACATGGCTTCCGTTTCGCCTGGGAAGCCGACGATGATGTCCGTCGTCAGGACCAGGTCGGGCATGCGCTTGCGGGCATAGTCGACGAGTTCCAAATAATGTTCCACCGTGTAGCCGCGGTTCATCTTCTTCAAGAGCTCGTCAGAACCGCACTGGATGGGCAGGTGCATGTGGTTGACGACCTTTTTGCTGTCGGCAATGGCGTCGATCATGGCAAAAGTCATATCCTTGGGGTGGCTGGTCATGTACCGGACCCGTTCGATGCCGTCGATATCGTCGACAGCGGCGACGAGCTTGGTGAAATCCGTGCCGTCCTTGAGGTCCAGGCCATAGGAATTGACATTCTGGCCGAGAAGGGTGATTTCCTTGTAGCCTTCAGCAGCGACCTTCTTGATTTCTTCGACAATGGCGTCGATGGGACGGCTCACTTCACGGCCCCGGACATAAGGCACGATACAGTACGTGCAGAACTTGTTGCAGCCGTTCATGATGGGGATCCAGGCAAAGAATTTCTGGAAGCGCTTGACCGGCATATCGTGGAAAGCCGGCAGGGTCATGTCGGCAGCCATATAATGGTCGGCCTTGCTGCGCCGTTCCCGGATGAGCTCGATGAGCTTGTGGATATTGTGCGTACCGATGACCAAATCGATGTGCGGCGCCCGCTTGAAGAGCTTATCCTGCCATTCCTGGGCCATGCAGCCCGTGACGGCAATGATCAAATCGGGGTTCTGCTTCTTCAAATGCTTGAGTTCGCCGATTTTCCCCAGCGTCTTGTCTTCCGCCGTTTCGCGGACACAACACGTATTGATGAGGATGACATCGGCTGTATCCAAATCTTCCGTATTGTGATAGCCCAGCTCCTCCAACTGACCGGCATAATGCTCACTGTCAGACATATTCGCCTGACAGCCATAAGAAATAATATGATAAAATCGATTGCTCTGAAAATCCATGTATTCTCTCCGTTTTTCACAAAAATCATAATTTAGGGTTTACAGTATATAATACCATATATAGGCCGCCCCTGTGAAGGGCTTTTTAGGGGCAATGGCCCGCAGGCCGCTTCACGACAACAGACTCAGAATAACGCCATCGCCTCGAGTAACCCTCGGCTTGTGGAAAAATAGTGGCTCGTGGTTCGTGGCTCGTAAAAACCTGCCATTATACTC
>OGGM01000807.1_pt1 | contig 16408 bp, 14 predicted proteins | sample 1571251 | NCBI WGS metagenome assembly OGGM01 (sample SAMEA2582076, study PRJEB24529) | metagenome | biome: Human gut stool | place: China | collected 2011 | reverse complement strand
TTGTGAAATGATAAATTCGCGGAATTTAATTTACACCAACATTTTGGACTTGACCTGAATTTGTTAGTTACGGTTGATACCCCAAAAGATTTTATTTCATCAGAGGTCGCAAAATAATATTTGTCAGATTTTTCCTCCATCAAAGTTCTAAATAGTTCTTCCTGTTTTTCCAATATATTGAAGGCTTCTATAATCCCAGAAGGCCACACTCAGCTAATAATTTGTTAGCACCAGATCAAAAAGAAGCTAAATACTTTTCAGAAAGCAACTAATTTCATAAAAGCTGTCCACTTTATTGACAACGATCCATTTCGTGTTGAGTTTGTTTCAGGAATCACGATACTTTCGTAACAAAAAAGGGGGCTCTGGTTGAGACACCCAAGTTTTAATTATATTTATTGTGCTACTAGTGCTGATATTTCGTCTAAATCTTTATCCATTTGCTTTCGACTATATTTTAATGGTTTTCCTTTGTAGTACTTTCCTTGACTGCTTCTAGCATATGGCACCAAAACAAACATTTTTTTATTAGGAAACTTGCCAGTCAATGAAATAATCATAGCTGCAGCATTTATATTACCTTCAACATCATCGTTTTGTTGCAAGTACTCTGAAATATTTTCTTGAACCCCAAAGTGCTGACCAGTGTTTCCAATATTAAATCCCAAATCCGTTATTTTTATCGGAACCCGACCAACATTGAGAGCTTTCACTCGCAGATTTCTTAACGTTATACTTGGCGTATAATAATCTGATCCTTGACTTGTTTTAACTTTAGGCCTATTAACATAGTACGGAGCTAATACAGCAACAATTACAGCCAGAATAGTCCCAATTGCGCCAAACCAATCAGCCCATGATCCTACTTCTAATCCCCAAAACAAAACAGTTGATACAATTAACACTAAACATACTTCCTTTCAAGTTTAATTATTATCATATCAAGCACTTTGGTACTCTGCGTTACAGAAATATTACATTTTAATCTATCAAGCCATAGGTCTCTTCAAAGATATCTGGCCCACACGGATAGAGTTCACCGTGAACACCCTTGATGATGTAATCACCTGGCATGCATTTTGCCTTCCAAAGTGTTGATGTTCCATCCATCCCTAGCCTCATTCATTACACGATCAGCCATTGCATTAAAAATCCAAACTGGGACTTTATCATCTATGTCTAGGTCAGTTACTTGCCAATACTCAATAACTATTCCAACATCTATGTCGTAATCATTTTCATCATTTTGTACCACAGTATGCATAGCCATGCTACCCTGTATTCTTTCCTCAGAAATTCTAAAGCCAGTATTGTTTTCAGAATTGTATTCTGATAAACGGCTATAATCCCCTTAAGGGTGACACTTGAAATAATAAAAGTGTTATTTCCTTAAGGGGGTTTTTGCATTTCAAGTTATTCGACAATGAATAGACTAGAGTTGCTTTATGGCTATCAAAAGACAGAATCCGGCCTCAAAGTATATGCCGATATGCATCATGTCAATCAGAATACGATGACAAGATGGATTCGGCAGTTTCTCTTGCATGGTTTGGCGGGAGTTCGCCATCGTTCACTCAATCATCGCTATTTACTAAATACCAAGATTGAAGCTGTCAAAGAGTATCAAGCCGGTTTCCCAGGTGAAAAAATCATAGGAAAGTATGATATTCGTAGTCTCTCTCAACTAAAACAGTGGTCGATCCAGTACAATAATGATGAACTAAAGACTAAGTCACGAAAGCGAGTCAGAAAAATGGGTCGAAAAGTTAGTTTTGAAGAGAAATGCAAAATCGTACTGGTTACTATCAACGAGAAAAGCGTCATAATCACCAATCACCGCGAAAGCTTCGGAAGAAGTTTATTCAAGGTGAAATTAAAGCAATTTGGCTCAAAAGCCTTTGTATTTACGGTGCCGGCAAAATCACCCAAGAACTTCGCTCAAAAGGATATAAGATCGCTGAACGAACTGTTGGTAAGTATATGCGTGAACTTGGCATTCACGCCGTTTACCTAACCCCTTGGACGACTACCACTCGCAATTCTAAGTTTGATAAACAGCTAATAAATATTTTAGACGAGCAGTTCAATCCATTGCGACCAAACGCCGTTTGGTGCATTGACACCACTTATATTCCAGTTCATGACGGATTCGTTTATTTAACCAGTATTATGGACTTGTACTCCCGACGGATCATTGGTTGGGACTTATCTGAAACCTTGGAGGTATCGAATGTCATCCCACTTATTGAAAAGACTAAGCACAGTCGCCATATTAGCAAGCCATTAATCATGCACAGTGATCGTGGTAGTCAGTTTACGTCTGAAGCTTACAATCAAGTTACAGCTAACATGACATTAAGCTATTCAAAGAAAGCTTATCCTTGGGATAATGCCTGCATTGAGTCGTTTCATGCCTTGATTAAGCGTGAATGGATAAATCGGTTTAAAATCCATTCATACTCCGAAGCTAAACGACTAGTTTTTCAGTACATTGAAACGTTTTACAACACAGTTAGAATTCACAGTCACTGTGGATTCAAATCACCAAAGCAACTTGAAGATGAGTATCAAACTCAAATTCAAAATTTAGTCGTGGCATAGGACAAAAAAGTCTCTATTTAAATTGTCTATTTTATTGACAGGGAACCAACTAGTCGCCACAAAAGGCACTGCCCCATAACGTGAAAACAGCGTCTTAAATTTGGCTAGTTGGTTAGCGCTGATAACGTTAGTTGCTGCGGCGTTAGTTGCTGTCAATTGGGTTGCACTGTCACTAGCGCTTTGCTGACTTTCGCTCAGTGATAATGAGCTTACCAAAGAAGCGGTGCTAGTCGAGGTGCTGGCACTTACGGAAGTGGCGGCACTAGCAACGCTGGTTGATGATAATTGACTGGCGGAAGTTGAGTTAGTGCTCGTTGAAGCTGAATCAGACCCGCTGTTGCTCGTGGAAGTTGACGACTTAGTGCTATCTGAGTTACTAGTTGAGCTACTCGTCGAGGTTGAAGCGATACTCTGGCTAGTTGACACAGAGGTGCTGACACTCTGGGAATTTGCGATACTTTGACTAAGTGAATTTGAGAGACTTTCACTCGTGGAAAGGCTCGCCAAACTATCTTCACTCGTGGACGTCGTCGTGCTCGTGCTTGCTGAAGTCAGCGTTGCTTCGTTGGTGGTAGCCAAGGCGTCCGTCGTGGTTGTATCAACGGACTTGGTATCGGCCATCGCGTTTTGGTTACCCAGAACTGACACCCCACCTAGCACTGCCCCGGTAATTAAGGTGGCATCAATCAGGGCACGCCCCTTCTTTTGGTGCTCCTCGTCTTTTTCTACCAGGTTGGCTTCAACGTCCTTGGCAGAGAAGCTGATCAGTCCAATCTTGGACATTAAAGACTGAACCCACTTCTTACCTGACTTATAAAGCTTGACGTGGGTTGTCCGGTTGTTTTCTTCGTAGCCCTTACCAAACTTGTTCCTTCTCATAGGCCTTAACTCCTCCTAAAAATAGTTTCTTAGATCCCTGAAAAGCTCCCCCAGTAACCCATAAACGTGTGGTTGCAGTTGCGTGCTCCACTTGTTAGATGCCTTCATGCAATCCTCTAAATGAATTACACGGGAGACGGCCTGTGAGCACAGCAAGCCTTACAGTTATCTATTAAAATTATTTTATAGTTGAACAGCCATTCTTTCAAGTTTCAGTTATCTATCGATATACTACATATAAAAGGCGATAAAAGCCCTATTTATCAACGCTTCAAGTGTGCAACAGTTGTTATATTTTCGTTAACATTCCGAAAAAAGTTCGTTGATAAGCCTATGTATACAACACGCAAACCAATCACTTTAAGTTATCGATGATTTAACAACTTATTAACTTAACGCTCACTCCTTAAGCGATTTTTCTAATCCCCCTAATTTAATCTATACCAATTATATAAACTTAGCCTGGCGTTTGTTTATTTAACATTAACGCTAGTTAGACCAATCTAAAATCAAGCTTCTTTTTCTTTTGCTCCCCTGGCCACTCGTCACCTCCCCCTTTCCCGCAATTCACAATCGGTCAACTTACCATTTTTATAAATTGACCACCGAGATTTATATTCTTAATACGCGTCAAGTGCCGTTGTAACGGTATTTTCGCACCTCCTTTCTTTCTCTTTTCACGCCTAATTCACATTGTCGCTTTAAAAGGTATCGGTCACCTTAACAATCTTTTGTTTTTCTTCCGTTTTGATTTCCCACCGGTTCTTTCCTATACTTATGGAAAAATGATTGAGAGATGATTGTTGTGACAACTGATTTGTTATCGCTGAGCGGGACTGAGATGGCCCAGGCCGTTCGGGAAGGCAAGGTTAGCGCTACGGAGCTGGTCTCTGCTAGCTTGGCAAAGATTAAGGAAGAAAACCCGGCGCTCAACGCCGTGATTTCGTTGCGGGAAAAAGCAGCTCTAAATGAAGCGGATCAACTTATCGATCGGGGCCAACCCTTCTTAGGGGTGCCCTTCTTGTTAAAGGGGCTTGGCCAAACCTTTCGGGGCCTGCCCGCCACCAACGGGAACCGCTTGTTTCAAGGTCAGGTGGCGCAATCGAGTAGCAACTTTGCCCGGGCACTGACAAACGCCGGCTTCATCGTCCTCGGTCAAACCAACTACCCGGAGTTTGGCTTTAAAAACATCACCGATTCTAAAATGTACGGTGACGCCCACAACCCCTGGAACCTGGCTTACTACCCCGGCGGCTCCTCCGGGGGGGCCGGGGCGGCCGTCGCCAGCAAGATGGTCCCGATCGCCGGGGCCAGTGACGGCGGTGGTTCCATCCGGATCCCGGCCTCTTGGACCAGCACGATTGGCCTCAAGCCGACCCGGGGCCGGGTAATCACCGGGCCGAGTGACTGGCGCTCCTGGCAGGGGGCGGCCGGCAGCTTCGCGATCACCAAAGACGTTGAGGACACCGCCCGCCTGCTCGACGTTTTACAGGCCCTCCAACCCGCCGCCGTCTTCCAGGTGCCCCTGCAAAAGCCGTCCTTTGCCGACCTACTCAAGCAAACGGTCAAGCCGGTGCGGGTGGGCTTTACCACCGAATCGCCGGTCGGCACCCCGGTGGACCCGGAAGCCGTGGCCGCCGTTCACCAAGCGGCCACCTTCTTAGAACAGAACGGCTTTGAAGTTGAGGAAATTGAGGTGCCCACGGACGGGCGGGCCCTAATCGATTCCTACTATTTAATGAACGAAGGCGAAACGGCGGCCATGTTTGACCAGGTAGAAGCTAGCCTGGGCCGGGCCGTCACCGTTGACGACATGGAACCGCTGACCTGGGCGCTCTACCGCACCGGCCGTCACATCTCCGCCGCCACTTACAGCAACGCCCTGGCCGCCTGGGACCAGGCTGGCTATCAGATGGCCACCCTGCACGAAGCCTACCCGCTGGTGTTGACACCGACGACGGCCATGACGGCGCCGCGCATTGATCAAACGATGGTCTCTGAAGCCCAGCTTGACCAGATGAGAGACATCGACGCCCTCACCCCCGCCGCCCAGCAACGGTTCATCTTCGACCAGTGGTTGCCGTCGTTAACCCGCTCCCCGTTCACCCAGCAGGCCAACTTGACCGGCGAGCCGGCGATTAGCTTGCCCACCCACCTCACCAAAGCTGGATTGCCGCTCGGCATCCAGTTGGTCGCCGGCAAGGGGCAAGAGGGGCTCTTATTACAGGTCGCCAAGCTCTTTGAAACGCAGGGGCGCCTGCTGTTGAAAGACTAACCATCCATTAATTTTCCTCATCAATTTCCCATCGACTCTCAGCGCCCCCTCATTCTTCGGTAAGGGGGATTTTGGGGCGCCTGGTTCCCCTCCTTGGTTTGTGTATAATTAGACATGTAAGCATATTCATGAATAAAGGAGGTGGCGATAATGCAAGCACAACCGGAGAAGAAGCAACACCGTTTTAAGATGCCGTCCGCCTTCACAATCTTGTTTATTATCATCATTATCATTGCCGTTTTAAGCTGGTTCATTCCGGCCGGGAAGTATTCGACCGATTCCAGCGGGAACTTGATCGCTAACACCTACCACACCGTCAAGTCCAACCCCCAGGGACTCTGGGACGTCGTGATGTCGCCGGTGTACGGTATGGTCGGTGACAAGAACACCGACGGGGCGATCTCGGTTTCACTCTTCATCCTGGTTATCGGGGGCTTTTTGGGCGTCGTCAACAAGACCAAGGCGCTGGACGCCGGGATCTCGTCAATCGTCAACCGCTACAAGGGGCGCGAAAAGGTCCTGATCCCGATTTTGATGACCCTCTTCGCCCTCGGTGGTTCCACCTACGGGATGGCCGAAGAAACGGTCGCCTTTTACCCGCTCTTGATCCCGGTGATGATGGTCTGTGGATTTGACTCAATCGTCGCCGTCGCCCTGGCCCTGGTCGGCACCTCGGTCGGTAACATGGCCTCGACGGTTAACCCCTTTGCCACCGGGGTGGCTTCCCAAACGCTGGGGATCTCACCGGGGGACGGCCTGGTCTCGCGGATCATCTTCTTCGTAATCGTCGACGTGATCGCGATTGCCTTTGTCATGCGCTACGGCACTAAGATTCAAAAGGACCCGACCAAGTCCTACGTCTACGCCCAACGCAAGGAAGACTGGAAGTCCTTTAACATCGACGAACGAACCAACGACGTCGAACCCATGACTGGGCGCCAAAAGGCAGTTATTTGACTCTTCATGGCCGCCTTCGTGATCATGATCATCGGCCTGGTGCCGTGTTAAAACCCGGTAACTCGCAAAACTGGTTGCGAATTACCGGGTTTTATTGGTTTATAAAGATCTCTTTTTGACGATTACACAGATAACGTGCTCCCAACCACAGGCCTATTGCCTAAGTCTGGTCGCAGAACACCGCTGGCGCGCTAACCTGCGCCCTATCCTTAGTCATACGGCCCGCCGAGGAGGTTGGGGCGCACTCACTTCTCTCTACCTAATCTTCTTACCCCAGTACTGGAACAGGTCGGTCCGCAAGGCCCCGTTATAGAGCTTGCGTTTCTTCGTGGCCGGCGCCCCGTAGAACTTTTCAAACTCCAGGTCGGCGGTCAAGATGTACTTAGACCAGGTGGTCAGCGGCCGGTAGAGTTCCCCCATCTGGCGGTAAAGCTCGCGTACCGACTCCTGGTCAGACAAGCGCTCCCCGTACGGCGGGTTGGCGACGATGACCCCGTTAATTTGGTCGGTGTGCCAGTCCTTAACGGCTAGTTGCTTGAAGGTGATTTCCTGGCTCAAACCGGCCGCCCGGGCGTTTTCCTTGGCGATGTCGATCATGTTTTGGTCGATGTCGTAGCCGTGGATGTCCAATTCGACGTCGTAATTGGCGGCGTCTTCGGCGGCATCGCGCACCGCATCCGATAAGCCCTCCGGCACCAAGTTAACCCAGCTCTCGCAAGCAAAGTCGCGGTTGAGCCCCGGGGCAATGTTGTGGGCTAACAAGGCCGCTTCAATCGGGATCGTCCCCGACCCGCAAACCGGGTCCACGAAGGGGTTGTCCGGGAACCAGTGGGCCAACATGACCAGGGCGGCGGCCATGTTTTCCTTAAGTGGGGCGCCCCCCTTGGCCTTGCGGTAGCCCCGCTTGAACAGGGAGCTGCCGGTCGTGTCCAGGAGGATCATCACGTGGTCCTTATTGATGACCACTTCTAAGGGGTAGCGGCTCCCGGTTTCGGCCAACCGGGTCCGCCGGTGGTAAACCTGGGAGAGCTTTTCGACAATCGCCTTTTTGACGATCGCCTGGGCGGACGGGACGTTGTGGAGCTTAGAGTTGCGGCTCCGCCCCTCGACCGGGAAGTTGGCGTCTAGGGGCAACAGGTCCTCCCAGGCCAGGGCCTTGGTGCCTTCAAACAGGTCGTCAAAGGTGTAGGCGTCAAACTCGCCGACCACGATTTTGATCCGGTCGGCGCAGCGCAGCCACAGGTTGGTCTTGATGACGTCTTCGATCGTTCCCTCAAAGCGCACCCGGCCGTTTTCGACTTGTCCCTGGTAACCCAGGTCCCGCAGTTCCCTGCCGACCAGGGCCTCGATGCCGGCCGCGGCGGTCGCCAGCAGTTGATATTTTTGCACGTTAATTACCTCGTTTTTCAGTCTGCCTTTTATCTTACCACACTATTGGGCCAGGGTCGCTACCACCAGTTGCCACATTTTGGCGTGCTGTTGGTTAAAAAAGTGGGGCGCCTCGGTGGGGGCGAAGAACTTAGTGGTTAAAGTTTCGCTTGGTTTGGGCGTTTGTTGACGGTCGTGCACCCTTTCAACTAGGTAAAAAGCGTTGACCGGTTGGACCGCATCCCCGTTCGGGTAGGTGTAAAAGTCGTCGTCTTGGATTGCCAGCAACTTGACCGGAGTCACGGCGATGCCAGCGTCCTCTAAAAACTCCCGCACGACGGTTTGCTTGAAGGTATCGCCGTACTCCATGTAGCCGCCGGGAAAGCCCCAGTCGCCCGTATCGGCCCGCTCCTGCAAGAGGATCCGGCCGTCTTCGACCAGGGCGCCCGAAGCGCTAGTCATGATCAGGGGGGTGTGGCCCACCTTTTGGCGTAGGTCGTGAATGTATGCCATTGTCTACTCCTTTCCCCACCAGTCCGGTAGGTTAACTTGTCCTTCGGCAACTTCCTGGCCGTCTTGGTAAACCAGGACCTGTCCGGTGGCCAGCTGCTCTTGGCTGCTTCCTAGGCCCAGGGCGGTTTGCTCTTCCGGGGTCGTCAGGCGGTGGACCAAGACGTTGGGGAACTGGGAGCGCAACTCGGCCGGTAAGTCGAGCGGTGACTGGGTGGTCATGATCATGGATAACCCCAGTTTGCGCCCCTCGCGCAGGACCTGGAAGATCCCGTTACGGGCTAGGGCCGCCCCGTTGCTTGGCAAGTAGCGGTGAGCCTCGTCAATCACCAGCTTGACCGCAAACTGCCCCGGCTTAGCCAACCGGAAGGCCAACAGCCGCTCCAAGAGGACCGAGATTACCGTCGTTTGCCCCTGGCCGTACCGCTTGAGGGCCGCCAGGTCGAGCACCAGGGTCTTGTGGTTGCTACGCTGGGTCATGAATATTTTCAAGACGAAGTTGAGCTCGGTTTGAACGGCGCCGGGGGTGGGAACCGTGCCAAAGAGGGTTCGCATCGCCGGGGCGTTAAGGCGCTCACGCAGGGCCAACAGCTGGTCCCAGTGGGCGTTCAGCGCCGCCCGGTCGTACTCCTGGCCGAGGAGCCGGTAGTCGGCCCGCTCGTCTGGGTAGGGGTGCACCGTTTCTTCAACCACCTGATCGACCAGGCAACCGAGGTCGTAATCGCTGGTCCACTCCCCCAACCTAGCCACCTGGTCTTCAAACTCACTCGCCAGGCGCCCCCGCTTTTGGTAGACGCCGGGGGTGGCGAGCAGGTTCTTTTGGATCCGTAGCGCGGTGATTGCGGCTTCGAGCTTGGTCACCAACCACGGGTCCGCCGGTAGTTCCAGCACCCGCAATAACTGCGGCGCCGTTAAGGCCCCGGCCTCCAAGTAGGCGTTAACCCCCAGCCGGTAGGTGATCGTGTTGGGGAGCTTGGCGTACTCGCCGGTCGGGTCCAGGATGATCGCCGTCTGGCTGGTTTGTTGCAATTGCGACAAGAGGGCCAGGGTGGTGGTTGTCTTGCCACTGCCGGTCTGGCCCACCACCAGCAGGTGCCGCTTCGTCAGCTCGGTAGCGGTGACCCGCCCCCCGGTTTGTTCCGTCATTAATTCCGTCATAGTCTTCCCCCGTTCTATCATTTTCCCCATTGTAGCACCCCAGCCGGGCCACGCAAGTAACCTTATTATTAAAATTTTAATTAAAATCTAATTGGATTATTATTCCCCGGCCTGAAAATTAAGAGGGCCCGCCCCTACTACCGCGGCTGGGCCGTCGTCTGGTAGGGCACGTGCATCGTTTGGGGGACCTGATCCCAGGCGACCGGGTAACCAGCCCCGTGGGCGCAAAAGACCGAGTCCGGCGTGTTAGCCAAGTCGCCCACCGGATCGTAATTGGCAGCCTCGATCAGTGGGGTTGGGTCCGCTACCGGTCGGCTACCTGCCGGGGTCAGGGTTAATTGCCCCTGGCCGTGGGTGTAGGCCCGCACCGTCGCCGCGTAATCGCGCAACTTAGCGACCGGGCCACTCCCCTCCAAGCGCACCAAGTCGCCAGGCCCGGCTTGGGGTTGGCTAACTTCACCGCCAAAGCGTTGCAGGCCCGTCAAAGCGTGGCCGACTGCCTCGGTGGGGACCAGTAACTGAAAGTTATACCAGGGTTCTAGCAGTTGGTTGCCCGCCCGGCCAGCTTCCATTAGCCCCTGGCGCAGGGCCCGCCAAGCCGCCTGGCGGAAGTCGCCGCCGACGGTGTGAACGATGCTGCCCTTACCACCGACCAAGGTACCCTTGACGTCGGTTAGCGGGGCACCGACTAGGATCCCCCGGTGGGCCCTTTGCTTGAGGGCGGTCAAAATTTGGCCCTGCCAGGCGTTTGATAAGACGTCGACGTGGCACTGGCTGGCGAAGGTCAAGCCACTCCCACGGGCTCCCGGTTCAAGCAAGAGGTGAACCTCGGCGTAATGGCGCAGGGGTTCGAAGTGGCCGACCCCTTCTATCGGGGTGGTCAGGGTTTCTTGGTAGCGGATCCGCCCCTCGTCAAAGCCCACCGTTAGGCCAAATTCCTCTTCTAAGCGCTGGGTCAGGATTTCTAGTTGGACCTCCCCCATCACCTGGACGTAAAGGCGCTGGGTCGCCGGGTCGTCCACGACGCCCAACAGTGGTTCCTCGTCTTCCAATTGACGGAGGGCGGCTAAACATTGGTCAAAGGGCGCTCCCCGTTGATCCAACCCGTAGGTCAAGACCGGCCGAAAGCGGGGCTGGGCCTGCTCTTCAACCGCCCCGATTCCCTGGCCCGGCACGGTGCTAGTGGGCCCCGCCACCGTACAAACCTGCCCTGAGCCGACCTCCTGCACCACGGTGGCCTTAGCGCCATTGTAGACCCGGAGCTGATCGGCCTTTTGCCCCGGCAGCAACTCCGCTTTGGCCCGCAAGTTGCCGCCGGTCACCCGCAGCCAGGTGAGCCGGTTGCCCCGCTCGTCGTGGGAAACCTTAAAAACCCGGGCGCCAAAATCGGGCGTCGGGGTGGGCGTTTGAGTCCACTCCGTTAACCCCTTAATCAGGTCCGCCACTCCCTCGTCCTTGAGGGCGGCGCCAAAGTAAACCGGGAAGGCGCGCCGGTTTTTGATCAAGCTCCGGAGCTGGGCGGGAGTGATTTCACCGTTCGCCAGATAATCGTCCATCACCCCTTCATCCAGGAGGGCGAGCTCCTCGAACTGGGCAGCGGGGTCTTTAAAGGGCAGGCAACCGGGGTCTAACTCGTCTTGCAACTGCGCTAAGACCGCCGCCTGGTCCACCCCGGGGACGTCCATCTTATTGACGAAAACGAAGGTCGGCACCTGGTACTTGTCCAGGAGGTCCCACAGGATCCGGGTCGTTGCTTGCACCCCGGCGGGAGCGGACACCACCAGGATGGCGTAATCAAGCACCGCTAAAACCCGCTCGGTGGCCGCCAAGAAATCGATGTGACCGGGCGTATCTAGGAGGGTGAGTTTTAAGTCACCAAAGCTGAGCTCGGCCTGGTGGGGGAAGATCGTGATCCCCCGCTGTTGTTCTAATTGATCGGGGTCCAAAAAGGCCAACCCCTTATCGACCCGGCCCAGTTGACGGGTGACCCCGGCGTGGTACAAGAGGGCTTCGGATAGGGTCGTCTTCCCGGCGTCAACGTGGGCGACCAGCCCGGTGACGATTTGTGACATGATGCTACCGCCTTTCTATAGTAAGTGAGTGCGAACCAACCGTTAAGCAGGCCGTGGGCTAAGCTAGGGCGGGGGTTAGTGCGGAACGCACCGTTCTTTGCCCGTACTTAGCCACTAGGCTCGTGGCTAGGAGCACGTTATCTGTGAGTGTGACCCAACCGTTAAACAGGCCGTGGACTAAGCTGGGGTGAAGGTTAGCGCCCCTTTTCTATGTACAAAAAAACCCGGGATAAATCCCGGGTGCCTGGATGCAGACTTCTGTAGGCCATGTTTTGTCAAAGTCCGGTCCTCAGGCAAGACCGAACCGTGGTAATCATCTATCTCAGCGCAAGATGCGCTCCCCTGGAATCGCTTCAATTCGCTATCCAAAGCTCCCCTACCGTAGTTTGGGTTTACCGCTTGAGGGGTTTACCGCGTTCCACCGTTAAGGTTTCCCTTAACGCTTCGTCACTGTGGCACTTTTCAGGAATACTGAGGCATAGTAAAACCGTAGCCCGTTTTTCCGCCGTCACCGGGCAAGCCGGTGCCCCGCCTTATTTTTTCAGCGAGCACAAACACTACGGGCATCGCAGCCCGTGCGAGCATGGACCTTCCTAACGCAACTGAGGCTGCGCTCGATTACCCAAAACCTGCAAAAAATTCAATTGTCAACTAACGAACTACAGCAGATGGGAATCCCCATCGTCCCCTAATTGGGAACCAAAGACCCGCCGTTCCAAATTGGACAGCCGCTTTAGGATATCCATATTGGTCGTTGACGAAACAACCGGCTGACTGGCTGGCGCCGCCGCGCCAATCGAAGAACCAATTTCCAATTGACGGTTCAATTCGTCAACCTTGGCTTTCAAGCGTTCGTTTTCGTCTTGCAAGCGGGCTACTTCTTTATTGTAGGTGTCATAATCCTTAATAACATCATCCAAGAAGCCATCAACGTCATCAACATCGTAGCCCTTCCCAATACTCTTTTCCTTAAATTGCTTATGCAAAATATCTTGGGGAGTAAACTTAATGTTATCCATTTCAACACCTCATTTACTGTACTTATTCGTCAATACGAAAATAATTGTACCAGAAATCCGATTAAATACAAGGGCCCAGTTAAAAAAAATTAACTTTTCTTGGGAACTTACCATTCCCCGCGCCGTTCTCGTTCTTCTTCAGCCAAGGCTTCCCCGGCTTCGCGCAGGTCATCAAAATCAACTAATTCCATTTGATAAGTCCCCGCCGCCACAGCGCGTTGGCCCGCTTGGTAATCATAGTAGCTTTTGGCGTGCCGTTCGCTTTGCTCATCTTGGGTCGGGTCAAAGACTAAGAGCAATTGATCGGAATGGGCCAGCATAAAGGCCTGGTAATCCCGCAATTGCTGTGGACCCTGGTAAGGCTGCTGGCTGAGCGTGCCCAGGTAATCAACCTGGCTTTGCATCTGTTGCAAGGCCGCTTGCCGGGCCGGCTGCCAATTTTGCCCGACCCCCACAAAGGGCTGCACCATCCCCAACTGGAGGGTCGGATAGTCAGCCTTTAAAGTCAGGCCCACCTCAAGCGCCCAGCGTTCCACCCCGGCTTGGGGCCCGGTGATCAACCAGGTCGGCTTCGTTTGCTGATTTAACCAGGCCCCAATGCGCTCTTGCAAGACCCGTTTAATCACTTTAATTTCTGGCGCTGCCGGATCAAACAACCCCAATTCATAATCGCGATACCCACTTACCCATAATCGTTGCATAAATTTTCCTCGTGTAACCGTTCCGTAACTGTAACTAATTGCCAGCCTAATGATATAATATACCAAGTAGCGAAGGGAGGCCACCATATGACCATTCATTATCCAAACGGCCAGGGGCCCCAGCGTCCCGCCCAAAGCCGACCGCAACCAGCCGTCAACTTTGCCGACCGGGGAATGTCACTGGAAGCCGAAATCAACGCCAGCAACGCTTATTACCTGGCCACCAACCAAGCGGTGATCCACAAAAAGCCGACCCCAATTCAATTCGCCGGCCGTCAACCACGGATTACAATGGGATCTACCAAGGGTATTATATCGATTTTGATGCCAAGGAGACGAAAAACGTGACCTCGTTTCCCCTCAAGAATTTTCACCAGCATCAAATCGATCACTTGGCAGCCTGTCTTAAGCAAGGCGGAATTTGTTTTGCCCTGATCAAGTTTACCCGCTTAACGGCGTATTACCTCCTGCCAGCCAGTCATTTAATTACCGCCTGGCAAAAACAAGCCCAGGGCGGTAAGCATTCGATCCCCCTCGCCACACTGAAACAAGTTGGGATCCCGGTCCAATTAGGCTTGCATCCCCGCTTGCAATATTTATCGGCCGTCGATCAACTGATCGCGCGGCAAAAAGGAGTCAACCATGAATAATGATGGAACTACCACCACTTCCCGGCGCAACCGGCCGCGAAGTGGTGATCAAGGCAAAGGCCCACTGATCAAAAAGATCAGCGGCTGGACGCTGAGCATCTGTTTATTGATTTTTGTCGCACTGGCCGCCCTCTTTTTCTTTTGGGCTTCCAGTGCCCCGACGATCAGCGAAAGCGCCTTAAAGAGTCAGTCGACAACGACCATTTATGACGACAGCGATAAGGTGATTTCCCGCTTGGGAGCACAAAAGCGGGAATACGCTTCGCAAAGCGAAATCCCCGCAACGCTGAAGAACGCCGTTGTCGCCATCGAAGACCGGCGCTTCTACAAGCACCACGGGATTGATCCAGTCCGGATCGGGGGGTCGGCGATCGCCGATATTTTCCACCGCAGCAACGGGATGCAAGGGGGGAGTACCCTGACCCAACAACTGGTCAAACTGACGGTCTTCTCCACGTCGGCCAAGGATCAAACCTTAAAGCGTAAAGCCCAAGAAGCCTGGTTGGCTTTAAATGTAGAACGGCACTTCTCCAAACAAGATATTTTAAAGTTCTACATTAATAAGGTTTACATGGGCAATGGGGTCTACGGAATGAAGACCGCCGCGCAATACTACTACGGCAAGAATCTCGATGAATTGGACCTGGCCCAATTAGCAACGTTGGCTGGGATTCCACAATCGCCGACCTACTACAACCCGGCCGTCGACGATACCAAGTACGCGACCCAGCGGCGTAATCAAGTGCTCGACGCGATGGTGCGCAGCAAGTACATTACTGCCGCCCAGGCCAAGAGTGCCAAGGCCGAAAATATTACCAGTGGCCTGGATGAAGACCACGGTAATACCAGCGAAAACACCACTGGGGTGAAGGAAAAGATCGTTGATGCTTACGTCAAAGAAGTCCTGGCCCAACTCCAAGCCCAAGGCTACAACGTTAACACCGACGGGCTCAAGGTCCACACCAACCTCGACTTGGCCGCCCAAGAAGAACTCTATAACGCCGCCAACAGTGGTGTCGCCTTCCAAAATGACAGCATGCAGACCGGGGTCGCCGTCACCGATCCCCACAATGGGCAAGTGGTTGCCATGCTAGGCGGGCGCAAGATTGACGATAACGTCATCTACGGTTTAAACCGCGCTGTTCAATCCAACCGGAGTTCCGGTTCGACGGCCAAGCCAATTATGGATTATGGCCCGGCGATCGAATACCTCCACTGGCCAACTTACAAGGCCTTAAGTGACACCAAGTTCTACTGGCCGGGCACCAGTAAAGCCCTGCGCGACTGGGACAACAAGTACAAGGGCACGATGACCATGCGCTCCGCCCTCGTACAATCCCGTAACGTTCCGGCCATCCGCGCTCTGCAAGACGTGGGCCTTTCCCGGGCGACGACCTTCTTAAAGGGCCTGGGGATTACCCCAGGGAAGAATGGCTTTAACCTCCAAAACGGGATCGGACTCTACGTCTCCCCACTGCAAATGTCGGCTGCCTATGCTGCCTTTGCTAACGGTGGGATCTACTACAAGCCGTACTACATCAGTTCAATTACGACCCAAGACGGGAAGACGATCACCTTTGATAAGCACGGTAAACGGGCGATGACCAAGGCCACGGCCTACATGATTACCGACATGCTCAAAGGGGTCTTTACCGACAGTAACGGGACTGCCACCGACGCGAACCTAAGTGGGGTCCACCAAGCCGGGAAGACCGGGACCGATGAACCAATGTACGGGACGTCCGGGGTCATGGATTCCTGGATGGTTGGTTACACCAAGAACTACTCCGTGGCCGTGTGGACCGGCTTTGATAATCCGAAGTACGCCGTGGCAGAAGGCTACGAAAAATCGGCCCACCTCTTGTACAAGGCGATCATGAGCTTCTTAGACGGGCAAAACCACGCCAGCGACTGGACGATGCCAGATACGGTGGAAGCCATCTCTTACAGCGGACACCGGGAATTGGTCATTCGTGACTCCAAGTGGGCCTTTGGCTTTACGGAAATGAGCTCGACCAGCCATTCATCCAGTGCCAGCAGCTTACTGCGTTCCAGCTCATCCAACAGCGAAAAGGAAAGTACGGACAGTGCCTCCAGCAGCAGTCAAAGCAGCTCGGCTTCATCGGCATCTTCTGCGTCCGCCAGCGCACCGTCAACGCCGGCGCCAAACAATAACCAAACGCAAAACAGCACGGCAACTAATACCAGCAATGGTGGC
>OGGM01000805.1_pt1 | contig 16548 bp, 15 predicted proteins | sample 1571251 | NCBI WGS metagenome assembly OGGM01 (sample SAMEA2582076, study PRJEB24529) | metagenome | biome: Human gut stool | place: China | collected 2011 | reverse complement strand
CCTGGAGAGACCTAACGAGATAACTCGTTGGACGGTGAAAGTAGAAGTAGGAGGGTGGAGAGAAATTTGGAAAAGGAGGATAGGCGTATAAGAAAATAAACGAAACTGCGGGAGCAGATGAATTATTGAATATAAGTTACATATGGCACCTCAATAGAGCTACCTTATATAAGGTGGCTCTATTTTCATATGTTTTTCATTAATGCTAGTGATGTGCTATAATAGACCTAGATTTAATCTTTTGAAAATCAAATCTGCGCCGTTGTGATAGTGGCGCGGTTAAACGGCATTATTTTAGTTCGCTAAAGTACCTTTTGGGGAAGAATTACAATCTCCGCCGTTTTTGGCATTTTGGAACCAGTAAATACCTGTTGTTTCAAAGACAGAGTTAAATTAAATAATCCCCATTAGGGGACGGAAACTCAAGTCCGCATTTAATGGATGCTGCTTTGATTTTTCTCCATGTTAAATTAAATAATCCCCATTAGGGGACGGAAACCAAAAGTATTTTATATCATGTAATGGTTGGCGTGTACATTCTCGTTAAATTAAATAATCCCCATTAGGGGACGGAAACTGTGTCAAACGCTTTTTATAGTGTCTTAGGAATACATGCAGGTTAAATTAAATAATCCCCATTAGGGGACGGAAACTTGTAATGTGAAGTCTGTGTTAATGCGGTTAAGCTTCTTACTGTTAAATTAAATAATCCCCATTAGGGGACGGAAACTTGTGATTGTGAACACCTGTACACCTGCCATGGCCATATTGTTAAATTAAATAATCCCCATTAGGGGACGGAAACGTACTTATGTACACCTCACTATGATACTATTCCAACAGCAGAGTTAAATTAAATAATCCCCATTAGGGGACGGAAACTAGTTGCATACATTAGACCTTTGCATTGTTTAAGTGCTTCTGGTTAAATTAAATAATCCCCATTAGGGGACGGAAACCTCTAGCCTGATCTAATGGCATATCTTTTACGGCACTCCAACATGTTAAATTAAATAATCCCCATTAGGGGACGGAAACTTTGCAACGCAAAAAGAAGCGTATAATGCATTATCGGCTTATGAGTTAAATTAAATAATCCCCATTAGGGGACGGAAACATATAACAAACGTGTTACCTAACCATAATCATATGAAAATCATGTTAAATTAAATAATCCCCATTAGGGGACGGAAACCGTTCCGCCATAGGCAATTTCTCACCTTCAGATAGTTTGTGGTTAAATTAAATAATCCCCATTAGGGGACGGAAACTTTTAACTGTATTGATTGTTGGATATTGTACTTTTTGTGGTGCTGTTAAATTAAATAATCCCCATTAGGGGACGGAAACAATATTGCCGTATTCTTCTGTATGATTTATGTTATTGTAGTAGTGTTAAATTAAATAATCCCCATTAGGGGACGGAAACCCTCATAAGGTGTTTCTACTGTTGCAAGGTGTTTTTTAACGTTAAATTAAATAATCCCCATTAGGGGACGGAAACTTGTGTTCACAAACCCACATACCTCTGTTATTTTCAAAGAGCGTTAAATTAAATAATCCCCTGATGGGGACAGAAACTTTGTTCGTGGTCTAATTCGCTTGCTTTTTCTAAACAGTCTCTCGTTAAATTAAATAATCCCCTGATGGGGACGGAAACTCTCCTTAGTAATACATTCCATTCAATGATGCCTCTGTATCGTGTTAAATTAAATAATCCCCTGATGGGGACGGAAACCATCAATATTCGGATATATCAATAGTTGGCCCGTAGCCGTCAGTTAAATTAAATAATCCCCTGATGGGGGCGGAAACATGGAACATGAAAAGTATCTTCGTACTCTTTTGAGGATAGAGTTAAATTAAATGATCCTCAAATGGGGACGGAAACTCAATCGGTTCACAGGTACCACCATATTCATTAACTACTTTATCTTGTTAAATTAAATAATCCCCAAATGGGGACGGAAACGTAACAGTCCGTAGTGCGTATGATCAATGATTCGTTGTGTTAAATTAAATGATCCCCTAATGGGGACGGAAACTCTCCGTGGTATAATTAACTTAGGTATATTTTGCCTGCGCCCAGTTAAATTAAATAATCCCCATCAGGGGACGGAAACGCCTTTAACCATTTCATATGTTGTGAACGCATCTATGCTTATTAAATTAAATAATTCCCTGATGGGGACGGAAAGTAATACAGTAATTACAAGTTTAGATTTCAATACCATCTGTTAAAAAAATAATCCTCATTAGGGGACGGAAATTCGCTAGATCGTCTAATGTATTGAATTTAATAGTTAAGATATTGTTAAATTAAATAATCCCCATTAGAGGACGAAAACCATTTGTTCGAGTTTATCCATAAGTACAAATCCACACTTAGGTTAAATTAAATGATCCCCATTAGGGGACGGAAACCCGGCCAACTTCATAAGTCCGATCATTACAATTCCCCCGTAATAGTTAAATTAAATAATCCCCTAATGGGGACGGAAACACTGCTTGATCATCTAATGTATTGAATTTAATTGTTAAGATAGTTAAATTAAATAATCCCCTTACGGGGCCGGTTCTTATGTTAAAAACTCATATAAGTACAAAAATATAGCCAGTATATTCTTTTTAGTGAATATACTGGCTTTTTTGTATAAATCGGATGGTTTTTCTATTGGTTTTAATCAGAAATGAATATATAATGAAGTCGATAGGTTTTTTATTTCTTAAGTAGAGTTTGGAGGCGATGTGATGGGTAAATGGGATGCACTGGTAAAGGGTGCATTGCTTCATGATATCGGCAAAGTCGTGTATCGAGCTAATCAGGGAACCGATGCACATTCTAAGCGCGGCGCTGCTTTCATTGAGCCCTATTTTTCCGATATGGGCTTAAAGCAAAGCATTACTCATTGTTTGAAGTATCATCACGGGAAAGAGCTTAGTGCAGCTCAACTAAAAAATGATGATTATGCATACATTGTGTATGAAGCGGATAATATTGCTGCAGCTGTAGATCGTCGAGATCTTGAGGAAGGTGAAAATACCTCTACACAGAAGTTTGATAAAGAGTTACCGCTCCAATCAATCTTTCGTGTATTTGGCGGTAAAACTAGTACTCAACCCTTACAGTATTATCTACGTGGCATTGATGTGTCTGACCATTTTAATTATCCTGAAAGTGATAAAACGATACGTGCATCGAGTGATAAATATAAGGCATTATATGATGTGTTAGTGCAGAACTTTCAGCAACAACCAATAGATAAGATGTCCGCTAATGAGTTGTTGAGAATTTATGAAGACACTGTGTCCTATATGCCATCTAGTACGGCAACAGATCAAGCCAATGATATCTCTTTGTATATGCACTCAAAGATAACAGCTGCTGTGGCACATAGTATGGTGCATTATTTTGAGGAACAAGGCATTACTGATTATAAAGAATATTGTTACCAGAATTCTAAAAAGTTCCGTGAAATGTCAGCGTTTCGATTAATATCTGGAGATATTTCTGGCATTCAGAATTTTATTTATACGATTCCGTCTAAAGGTGCATTGAAATCATTACGTGGTCGCTCATTCTATTTAGAAATTTTGATGGAACAAATTGTAGATGAGATATTAGATGCATTGCAGTTAACTCGGGCAAATCTTATTTACAATGGTGGCGGTCATTTTTATGTATTGGCTCCTAATACAACAAAAACTTGTACTGCTATTGAATCTATGGAAAAATCCATTAACGAATGGTTCTTAACCGTATTTGGTACTAAATTGTATTTAGCACTTGGTTCCGCTATAGCAACAGCTGCCGAGTTAATTCAATCGCAACGTACATTATTCCGTAAGGTGAGCCAAGCTGTTGGTGAGGCTAAGGCTAAACGATATTCTGAACGGCACCTAACAGATCTATTTAATCCAAATAGTTTGTATAATACAGTTCTTCATGGCGAGCGGGAATGTTCCATTTGTCACACTTCAACAGCAACATTATCGCCTTATGGTAAGGATACCGATACTGAGGCTTGTCCAATTTGTAATGGCTTGTATCGCTTAGGGGAACAGATTGTTGACAGTCGAGATACGGTCTTTGTATTAGCTAGCCCTAATACGAGTGATGATGGTGAAAGAATCCCTAAGGTTGAAGTATATGGTAATAATTTGAATAGTGATGCGGATAATTTGAAGATATATCTTTATGTGGTCCCTGAAGCATCATTACAGAAGTTTGAATCTAGTCATGAGATTTTTAGAATTTACTCTAAGAATACAGCTAAAACAGGGCATAATGTATTTAATCGTATTTGGTTAGCAGATTATGTAGCACGCAAGGATAATGGTCAAGTTTATGAATTTGAAGAACTTGCCGCATCTAGTGGCTTAGGGGATGATAAAGGTATTAAGCGACTTGGTGTATTGCGAGCAGACGTAGATAACCTTGGTGCTGCCTTTATCGGAGGATTTATTTCTGAGGGCTCTGATAAATTTAAATATGGTACTTTATCACGATATGCTGACTTATCTCGTGATTTGGCAATGTTCTTTAAGGTTGCTGTTAATAAAATGGCTCAAGGTGATGTGCAAGGTTTTGGTAGATCTGTTACACCATTTACTATTTGGGCTAATAAAAAAGTTACGACTAGAAAAATTCACGTTATTTACTCCGGTGGTGACGATGTATTCCTTGTTGGTGCATGGGACGAATTGTTAGAGTTAGCAATTGATATTCGTGAAAAACTGGCAGAGGTTACAGATAATAAAATTACTATGTCTGCTGGATTAGCCTTATTTTCTCCATCCTATCCAATTAGCCAAATGGCAGCGATTACGGGCCTACTTGAAAGTGTTGCTAAAGACAATGATGGCAAAGATAGTATTGCCTTGTTTGGGTTTGAAACAAATTCAAATGGTGAAGAGCGTATATGTCGTCATGTGTATAAGTGGGAGGAGCTCATTGATAATGTAATAGAAGATAAACTTTATACACTAGATCAATTGTTTGTTATTCCGGGGATTAATGAGGCTCAACCATCAAAACTGAAATTAGGGAAAGGTTTAGTTTATAAGTTGATGGACTTATTACAAGGAATTTTAAATGATAGAGTACAAGGTAAGCATATTAATGTAGCTCGTATTCTTTATTTATTAGCCCGTTTAGAACCTAAGAAACATGATTCTGCGTATGGATCATATAAAAATTTTGTTACAGCAATTCATACTTGGATTCAAACAGAAGTAGATTGTAAAGCGTTATTAACAGCTTGCAACCTCATTGTTTACTATATGCGTGAGACGAAGTGAGGACAACTATATGGCACAAGATACATTTAATTGGAGTTTAGACCTTGTTAAGGTGGCTGAGGCCGTTATTAATAAGTTAGATAAGAATAAAAGCGGTAGTGCTTTTTTACTAAAATATGCACAATTACGTAAAATTTTATCTAGTGTAGTAGCAATTAAAAATAAACTGAGTGTTGCTCAACGAAGAAGCAAAGCTTTTGATAAGTTACCTGATGATATTGCAATGGATGTACGTTTTTTAAAAACTACACTTTTGTATCAAGCTGGTCGTATTGAAGAGTCTGTTGGTCGTGGTAAAAAAGTTTATCCAGTAAAGCAATTGATTGATATTAGTAAGCTTTTAAATATGATTGAAGATATTGGCACAGATGTTAAGCGTTTTGATTTACTATGTAAATATGTAGAGGCTTTAGTAGCATTCTATAAATATCGTTCTGTAGAGTTATCTCAATCACCAGAACCGGCATTTAATACTAATCAAAATAATCGTCCATCATTTGGTAACCGATAATAGGAGGAGCTTAACATGGAGAGCAATGATAAATTAAAATCTTTACGTGGTAAATTACTAATTACAGGTACTATTAAACTAGAAACGGGTATGCATATTGGGGCTAGTAATGATTTTGCACCTATTGGCTCTGTTGATACACCATTCATTCGTGATGTAGTTACTCAAGAGCCAATTATTCCTGGTAGTTCTATTAAAGGCAAATTACGTACCCTACTAGCTAAAAGTCATTGTAACGATTATATAATGAATGATATTAAAGAGGATAAAGAAGAAATTAAACGTTTATTTGGCTCCGTAAATCCTGTAAAACCAGCTCGTTTACAGTTTTATGATTTATTTATCACAGATGAAACTCGTCAACTGTTTGCTAATATAGAGACAGATACTTATATGGGTGAAATCAAGTTTGAAAACACCATTAATCGTGTTGATGGTAGTGCTAACCCTCGTCAAATTGAACGTGTTCCAGCAGGTACTGTATTTACATTTAAAGTCGCATATAACATTGAAAATGAAGCCGAAGTTACTGAAGATATGAAGATTTTACAAGAAGGTCTTGCATTACTAGGTATTGACTATTTGGGTGGTCATGGGTCTCGCGGCTACGGTCGTGTAAATATTTCTATTGATGATGTGAAGCCAGTAGGTAATAGTGCTATTAATACGCAGGATTTATTAGATATATTAAGAAAGTAGGTTGTTATTATGAACTACTATCTATATCCATTGCGTTTTCTTACACCAGTGCATTTTGGAGTTACCTCAGAAGGAGGAAACCTAGAAATAATTTCATCCACATTAGGCTCTGATGTGCTTTTTGGTGCATGCTGTCATGAAATCAGCCATGATACAGGTTTACTACAATCTTTTATCGACTCTGTAAAAGAACAACATATTGTATTATCTAGTTTGTTTCCTTACTGCATAGATAATGGGGAGTATCAATTGTATGTACCTACACCTATCATGCAAATTGATTCAAAAGAGCTGCCTATTACAAGTTTTGCAGAGACAAAACGTGTAGCGACAGAGCAAAAGAAGATTAAGAAGATTGAGTATATCCGAGCATCACAGCTACAAAATTTTAGTCAGTATATAGAGGCCGATATTTCACAAAAATATATGCCTACCTTTGGTGCTAAACAAACATCTGCGCAGGTAAATATGCGTGGAGAAATGAGCCGACCATATTATGTGGGTAACTATCAATTCATGTCACATACGGGGTTATACTTTATTGCTGGTTTTAATGACGATGCAAGCCGGGAGTTATTTGAAGGCATATTTGAAGTTTTAGGACTATCTGGTATCGGTGGTAAACGCAGTGGTGGTTATGGGAAATTTGAATTAGCTGACAATCCTATTAAACTAGAAGTTCAAGGTATCTATAAAGATATTTCTGCTTTATATGCGTTGATTCATAATAAGCAAGGAAACATGATGTGCATTAGTGCCTGTGTTCCGACTAGTGATGAAGTGGCTACTTTAAAACAAGGTTCCTATAAATTACAAAAGCGTGGAGGCTTTGTAGGATCTGCAGGAAGTACGACTCAAGTGAAACGTAATTCCTATTATGTTGTTAAAGAAGGCTCTGTTTGTCCAAAAGCATTAGTAGGACAAATGCTTACTATTACAGGAGGTAGTTTACCTCACCCTGTATATCGTAATGGTATGGGCTTATGGATTGGGGTGGATTATGAGTAATCGTATAGATCATGCACAACTATTGCTCACTATTGTGAGTCCTACCAATATTGGTGGCCCTGAAACGCTAACGACTAAGGATTATATGTATAATTACGATGCTGGTGAAGTATATCTTCTTAATAACTACGAGTGGTTTCGCTTTTTAGCACAGATTAATAAATTAGCTGAATTTGAAGAATATATGCAGGATGAAATGGTGAGACCAAATGGTCGGACTATGTATGATTGGGCAAAAAATACTATTGGTGCATCTCAATTAACAAAAGATACATTAGGCTCTGCTATTGGCTCAATCATGAAATCATCGATATATAATAAAGGGCGTAAAAACTCATTGAATGATATTACTCCTCAGATTCGTGGAGTAAATGGGGATGTCTATATTCCCGGTAGCTCTATTAAAGGTGTTATTGATAGTGCTATTGTTTCACATATGTTCCGTAGAGATGCCAGGTTTAGAGCTACAGTGCAACAAAAACTAAAGGAAATTTTACAGAAATATAGAGATTTCCAATATGATAAGAAGCGTTGTAAACGTGAGATCGGTTCTGTATTACGAGAAGTGAACAAGTTGATTGATCGTAATATACAAGTACTATTCAGGAATTCAGAAAAGAGAGTTAATGGTATTTTAGCTAGTGCTTTTCGAGGTGTTTCTGTTTCTGATGCTATGCCTATGGGTGCGATTCAAACAGAGGTACTAAAGAAAGAGGACTCTTGTATTGATGAAGATGGCACTCACGCTATTTCGGTACATCGTGAGTGCATTTTACCAAATCAGAAGTTCTCCTTTACAGTAACTCTTGATACGGCTATGACTAAAGAAATAGGGATTACTAGTATCGATCAAGTGTTAGATATTTTACAGGAAGATTTTGATGCTACTCATAAGTTATTAGCCTCTAAATTTAAGAAAGTAAGTCCATCTATTTTTAAAGCTCTAGAGCCAGCTAATGCTTATATTGGCAGTAATACAGGATTTGTTCAAAAAACTATTATTATGGCTGCTTTCACAGATGACGAAAAAACAGGAATTGATATTATTAAAGCCATTTTAGATGTTAATTTCCAAAAGGCTGAACATGATCGTAAAGATACAGTTATGGCACCACGTGCAATCAAGTTAGTGAAGTGGAATGGCAATTATTATGAGATGGGAGGCATTCATATTGGCAGATAATATTGAGATTATGGCCATAGAGTTAGGAATAGCAGCAGATCCATCTATTAAAATTGTGCAGTCCATAGGTAGCGTGCTACATGGTGTCTTAATGGAGTTAGTCGGGACAGAATACGCAGGTCAGTTGCATGAAACGGGCCTGCGTCCTTATAGCCAATATATCTATTTTGATAAAGAAAAAGGTCAATATGTTTGGCGCCTTTCTGCTGTAACAGCAGAGGCTGTTGAGCGTATATTACGACCAGCACTAAATATGCCTGAAAAGATTTTTTTGAAACAAAAACGAGGGCATATTTATATTCAAGATAGAACCATTTTAGAGGAAACCTCCTATGAAGCATTAATGGCTAAGTTTTGGAGTGGTGAAGCAGAATATGCGCAGGCTAAATTGCGGTGTGTGACTACAACAAGCTTTAAAGTAGATCAACAATATACAATCTTCCCTGAAGCCTTTCGTATCTATCGCTATTTATTGCGTCAATGGAACCAGTTCACTACGTTTGAAATGATGGACTCTGAAGATTTATTAGCTGCACTTGAATCAGCTGCTTTCATTCGCGACTATAATTTGCGAATGGGCATGTATGGTTTAGAAGGGGTTAAAATCCGTGGTTTCCGTGGAGAGATTGTTATGCAATTTAAGCGAAATTTAGTGATGCAACGCATCTTATCTCTATTGACCTACTATAGCCAATTCACAGGGCTTGGAATTAAGACCGCATTAGGTATGGGTGGCGTACAAAGTGAGGTAGTACAATGAGAATTCTTTATACCCCAGTAGGAGATACAGATCCTATTCGTGGTTGCTATGATGGAGGGATGCTTCATATCGTAAGGCATTATAACCCTGATATGGCAATCCTCGTATTGAGTAAGGATATGGAGCAAAAGGAAGCATCTGATAGCCGATTTTCTAAGGCTTTAAAACATGTGAAAGCTGATTTAGATATCAAGCTTATATGTACCGGTCTTGAAGATGTACATCGTATTGATACTTTACAACCGTTTGTTGACCATTTCTATGAGATGCTTTCAGAGTATCCTGATGCAGAGATATTGATTAACTTAAGCTCTGGTACACCTCAAATGAAGTTAATTATGTCTTATCTCAGCGTAGAGCATGATGCGGTACGAGGTATACAAGTCGATAGTCCTCAAGGTGGCTCTAATCGTTTTGAGCCAGCAGTTAATGATGACGAAGATATTGAAATCGTTATTGAAAATAACTTTGATGATCAAGAAGACACTGAAAATCGATGCCATGAACCTCAGATGGGATATATTAAGCGTAACAATCTTAAACAATCTCTTCATACTCTTATTAATAGCTATAAATATAAAGAGGCTATAGGTCTTTATCATGGCTATAAAAGAACCTTTAAAGATGGTGTTGTTATTGATGTATTACCGCTCTTAGAACATGCTCAATTGCGATTGGGTTTAGATTATAATGGTGCTTTACAAAAGTCTCGTAAAGTAGGCTCTATAAACTTATCTTCTATATTTACCGATAAGGTGCTACGCAAATTACATGAGTTTTTAATGCTTATGGAAGTGCGGTTAAAACAAGGTCAAATTGAGGACTTTATTTTAAAAACCACTCCATTTATGTATGAGTTGATGCGTTATTACTTTACTAAAGAGTTCCATGTAAACTGGCGTCAAGTTGAGAAAAAAACATCTATGGGCATAAGCCTTGATATGGTAGCATTTGAAAGCCAATATCCTAAACTATATACATCATGGAAGTCTAATACTAATAAACCTTATCGACAAGAGCTCCAATTATCTTTTTATCATATGTTACATATGTTGGAAGATCAGGATACAGTTGATACCTCTTTATTGAAGCAATTAAAAGAGATACGTAGAATTGAGAAAAAAATTCGCAATAAAATGGCTCATGAGGTTGTTGTATTTACAGAACAAGATATTTGTAGTGCTGCAGAGATTCAATCATTGCAATCTTTCTTACATCAGATTAAGGATGTCTTCTTTATTATTACTGGACAAGAAAAACAGAATAAACTAATTTACGATACTATCAATACATATGTGTTAGAACAAATTCAATAGTGTGAAAATTCATTAAATTGAATAATTTTATAGATTATCATCTTTAGACCTAAATTGATTCCTTAGCATATTCATTTGTATAAAAGGAGGCGACTATATGTCATCCTTATATGTTACAGAAGCAGGATCGTTTATCAAGCGTGACGGTGGTCATGTTGTAGTTGGTCGTAATAATGAGGTATTGTTCGAGGTTCCTTTAGAGCGAATCGAAGATATTACTGTCTTTGACTCAGTATCTATAACAAGCTCATTGGTAACTGATTTTATTGAACGTGGCGTACCGATTACATGGCTATCTGGTTATGGCAAGTATTTTGGTACTATAATCAATACTAATACTATTGACATTAACAAACATAAGAAGCAATTTAATCTGTTAGATGATAATGCATTTAGAGTGGCTATGTCACGTAAAATTATTCGGGCGAAGGTACGTAATCAGCTCACTATTCTTCGCCGCTACGCACGCAACTTGGAAGAGGATATCAATATAGATGTACAGATTGCGAATATTAAATCTGTACGTAGTCATATTGGTGAATGTATGCGTGTATCTGAACTCATGGGTTATGAAGGGCTGATAAGTCGTCTTTATTTTGAAGCACTCGGTAAAATTGTGCCATCTGCCTTTGCTTTTACAAAACGTACAAAACAACCGCCTCGAGATCCGTTTAATGCTATGCTCGGATTAGGTTACAGCATGCTGTTTAATGAAATTTTAGCTGGTGTTATTAATGCTGGTCTCCATCCATTCGTAGGAGTCATGCATAGCCTAGCTAAAGGCCATCCAGCCCTCGCATCTGACTTAATTGAAGAATGGCGGGCGCCAATTATAGATTCTATGGTGCTATCTATGGTGAGCCGTAATATGGTAGATTTATCCGAATTTGATAATTCTGATAAAGGTTGCTACCTGACAGCAGATGGGCGTAAGGCATTTCTAATGGCCTATAATAAGAAAATTCGTTCTGAAAATCAATATATTGATGATCGTAAAAGCTATCGTGAATCTATCTATAAACAGTGCAAGCAATTTGCTAGTGCAATTATACACGAAGATGTAGATTTGTATACGCCATTGGAGATTCACTGATATGAAAAAGTTTATCGTCCTAGTTATCTATGATGTGGTGGATAATAAAACGCGTAACCATCTTGTTAAATGCTTGGAACGTTATGGCGTTCGTGTCCAAAAGTCTGCGTTTGAAGCATTGCTTAATAGGAAGCAATATGATGCTATGATGCGGCGAGCTAGTAAGATGATTAACCCTATAGAGGACTCCTTACGAGTCTATGTCCTTGATGACATTATAAATATCTATACTTGGGGTATTGGAGAACGTAAGGAACAAGATTGTATCATACTTTAAATATAAATAGTTACTCTCGATTAATACTGTTACGATGTAGAAGTGTAATTAACAATAATAGGATCATAAATATTGGCAAAAGTATTTCAGAGCTTGATGTTTTGTATTGATGATTCTATTATTGTATTATCTATTTCCCTATATGATATAATGGGTCTAGAATTTAACTTCTGAGAGATTAAATCTGCGCCGTTGTGATAGTGGTGCGGTTAAAAGGCATTATTTTAGTTCGCTAAAGTGCCTTTTAGAATCAATTGGCAATCTCCGCCGTTTTTTGCATTTTGGAACTAGTAAATATCTGTTGTTTCAAAGACAGAGTTAAATTAAATAATCCCCTGATGGGGGCGGAAACTCAATTGTTGTTCATTCACGATGGTATCATGGGTGGCTATAAAGTTAAATTAAATAATCCCCTGATGGGGGCGGAAACAATACCAACGATCCGCCTAGGTTTAACATGTTTAAAACTTCTGGTTAAATTAAATAATCCCCTGATGGGGGCGGAAACTATATTCACCACTATAAATATAACACGGTTGAGCATAGCCACCGGTTAAATTAAATAATCCCCTGATGGGGGCGGAAACCTTATGTTTGTATACGTCTATACTCATCGGCGGTAGATGCTAGTTAAATTAAATAATCCCCTGATGGGGGCGGAAACCTCATCGCTGCGCTTTCGTTATAGCTTTGACAATTTCTTGGAGTTAAACTAAATAATCCCCATTAGGGGACGGAAACACCTCCAATTCTTTGGCTTCTAATAATACGAGTAAGTCGATAAGTTAAACTAAATAATCCCCTAATGGGGACGGAAACTACAACATGCTCGCCAGCCGTTGCCTTTTCGTTATTTTTCATGTTAAATTAAATAATCCCCACATTAGGGGGTCGAAGCTATTTTCCAGTACGTGTTATATATTAAAATTTGCTAGTGAATGATTAAATAAAATAATCCCCATTAGGGGACGGAAACTCACGGACAAAAACATAACCGTTACCATAACCAAAGTCTTCAATGGTTAAATTAAATAATCCCCATTAGGGGACGGAAACCTTAATTTTTGTTTACTGATATGCGATTTTGTCATTTTATGGCGTTAAATTAAATAATCTCCCTATGGGTTTAGGTGCTTAGTACATAGTAAATTCATATATTAGTGATAAAGTTAAATTGTCCTTAATAAGGGACGGAAACTGACTAAGTGAAACTGGCGTAATAATTAAATCTGCAGTTTCGTTAAATTAAATAATCCCCTAATGGGGACGGAAACAAGTACCCTTTAAGGTCTATCGGTATTTGTTGATGGTTGGCGCTGGTTAAATTAAATAATCCCCAATGGGGTCAGAAAAGCACTATCTTATTATTTGTAGATAGTGCTTTTTCTTATTTTATATAAATATTAATTTTTTACGGTTGCCATTTTGAATATCCAAATCCCATCATAATAATACTCACCACGAGCATGCCGTTACCAAGGGTAATGGCGCTTTCACTTGTGGCTAGACAGGTGATAAAGGATCCGATGCCCATAATGATTGTGCCTAGTATAGCAGATAGTTTATGAATTGCCATGATAATCACCCTTTGCTTTCACTAACAACATTAGGTTTAACAATATACGTAATGACTGCGTACAGTAGGGCTCCGATTACAATCCCGTTCAGCGAAGCCAGTCCGAATGGAATGAATTTCACGCACACTAATGCAACGGCCCATGTAATCCATGGAACTAGATTCCATTTTTTGAAAGTCGCTTTGTTGTAATCGATATATTTTCCGCGATGAACTAGGTAAAAGTCCGCTAAGATAATACCGCATAGTGGTGGAACGATAATGCCTAATGTACTTAAGAATACAAAGAGGGAATCGATTTTATATGGTTGTGTCATTGTTGCTAATGTAGAGATTGCAATGAGTACGGCTAGCATAATATTTCGGTTTAGTTTGAAAGAGTTTGCTAGGTTCAATGATGTGGAATAGAGGTTCGCACCATTTGTGGTAAAAATGTTTGTAGTCAACAATAGTAAGCTTGGGAACACAAGGCCAAAGCTTAATAGTACGTTGATTAAGTCACCATCATTCATAGCAACGCCTGCGATAGCACCGCAGCTGATCATCAAGGTATTGCCGCCTAATAAACCAATTGTGCTCGCTGTAATAACATCTTTCTTGCTTTTACCATAACGCATAATATCGGCGATACATGTAGCAGTGGATAGAATCCATGTACCGATAACGATGGTAATGCCTGACAGTAAATCGATAGGTTGCAATGGCACATAGTTAAATAATTCTTGCCAACCACCGATTGTTTGAACCGAGCGAGCCGCTGTTCCTAGTGAAAGGAATACGATAGATGGAATCGCAATATAGCCGAATACAGCAAGTGATTTAATACCGAGAATTGCAAAGATACCCATGATAACGGCGCTGAGCATCATAGCAATAATTTCGCTTGTGTAGGAAAGGTTAAAAACTTGAGCAATAAAATGTCCATATAAAGCCGCTTGAATCGTGTACCAACCTAGATTGACGATAGGTACGAAGAGAGAGGCAATTCTAGATCCTTCCTGACCAAAACTGTATCGCGTCAAAAGGGCAAAGGTAAGGCCTGTTTTATAGGCGATTACACTTACTAGACCTGCGATGATACATAAGAAAATATTTCCTAGAATCATGGCTAATAGTAATTCGTTGAAAGTCAGCCCCGCAGCTAACCCGCCACCAGCCATCATACTGGTTACAAGAAAAACGAACCCAGTCCAAACGATGGTGAGAGAAAAGCAGGACTTCCTTGCCCCTAACGGGACTGGCTCCCTAGAATACTCATTATCTGTGTTCGTATCAACTAGTTCAACAAACTCTAATTTCTCCTTACTCATACATCTATACTCCTTTACGTAATAAAAAAGCTACCATGATGCGTTTAAGATTTATATAAGCATGGTAGTAAAGACCTATTATGTAGCGTAAATATAGTGAATTTCTCTAATAAAGGATATATTTAATTTGTCATAAACGAATGGTATTTGTCTTCATTAAAACATACGTAGAATGAATATTCAATATGTATATTATGCATATTAAGCAATGTTGAGAATGAGACATATTCTATATTTTAATAGTGATATAGATATTCGGTATTTTGTTAAAAGAATAAAGGCAGTACTATTATATTTTATATTAGTACTGCCTTTTGGTTTGTTTCAATTATTGTATTAGTGCTAAAGTATTCTGTTGTCTTGATATTATACAAATATTTTCATGATAACCATGGAAATCAATGCATTTACCACGCTGATCGTCATAAGCATTGGCCAATACTTTTTAGGTACTTCAACTACACCTAGTAATCGGCCCATGTATTGGATTTGGGAGCCCATTAAGAGTAGAGCTGGAGCCAAAATAGTCACTTGTATCATATCAATCGTATTGTTAGAAAGTAAGTTAACTGCAACGCCGATACCAGCAGAGTAGGATAACCAAGCTGTTAACAAGATTGTTACACTTTCACCTGGAAGACCAAATAAAGCCATTGCAGGAGCAAATAGGTTACCTAAAAATGCCATGATGCCTAAGATACGTAATAGCTCGGCAAGTGTGTATGCCATCAATACGTTTGGTAATAAGTTTTGAGTGGCTAGCGTAAAGCCTTTTCGTGCACCACGAATAAATATATCAAATGGATTATTTGTTTCTTTATTGTTGCTCATCTTTGAAATCTCCCTTGAATACTGTATTAAGTGCGATTCGACATACGGCACCACCGAAGAACTTCATAACAAATACTACGATGAGTGGAAGGATAATTGGTACTGTTAAGTACGCAAAAATAGCAGATCCAATGGCTACGTAGTTGTTAATCATGCCCGCACCGCTATACTGCCATGCCGTCATGATTGTTAATTCTTTACGGTTAACTAGATTGTTGTCGTAAAGGTCTTTGGTAATCGCTGCACCTGCATCTGTACTTTGTAAGTCCGTAATCATTGCAAGGCCAGTTAATCCAGGGATACCTAAAATAGGTTTCAATAATGGAGTCATTAATTTATGGGCTGCACGGATTGCACCGTAATGTTCTAAAATCTCAAGTACACCCAATGCCAACATAACTGTTGGTGTTAAGCCCAAGGCAAAGAGGAAGCCTGCGCGAGCGCTGACGCCACCTTCCCCAATAAAGGTGTTTTTTGCAGGGTTAACCATGGTACCAAATTTACCAGAAATAGTTGCAAAGTCTAAAGCAGAGAGCCATTTAAAACCTTCTACATTGTTAAGTAATCCGGAGAAGAATAGGATTGCTACAGCTAATGCAATATAGCAACCGACAGTTACCTTCTTAGTAAATTGAGTATAGTTTTTCTCATTGTTAGGGTCACTCATGATTTTAACCTCCTGC
>OGGM01000797.1_pt1 | contig 16675 bp, 15 predicted proteins | sample 1571251 | NCBI WGS metagenome assembly OGGM01 (sample SAMEA2582076, study PRJEB24529) | metagenome | biome: Human gut stool | place: China | collected 2011 | reverse complement strand
TCATCGGCTCCACATACAGCACGCGCGTATCGTTCATCGACGTGGTGATGAAGATCTTCGGAAACACCGCCACGCGCACGTCGTCCGCGGACTCCGGCGCATTCTCATACGGCGTATACCCCTTCATGTACCGGTATACATCCGCATTGTGCAACGGATCGCCCCACTCATCCCATTCGGTGACGGTCAACGGCAACGACGGATCAAGAATCGACGTCAACGCATCCACGAACGGCACATCCGCCTCTATGCCCGCATAGCATTCCGGCGCCATATTGGCCACCGCACCCATCAGCAGACCACCGGCCGATCCGCCATTCGCCACGGTACGCGACGGCGAAGCCAGGCCCGCCCGTTGCAAAGCCTGCGTGGCATCCACGAAATCCTCGAACGAATGCTTCTTGTTGAGCAGATGCCCCTGCTCATACCAAGCGCGCCCCATCTCGCCACCGCCACGGATATGCGGCACGGCATACAGCACGCCCCTGTCAAGCATGCTGATGCGCGACACCGCGAAGCCCGGATCGGAACTGATCTCGTACGCACCATAGCTGGTGATGAACATGGCCGAATCGCAGGTCGGCACGTCGCGCCTCCACACCAGCGACACCGGAATGCGTTCGCCGTCACGTGCGGTGATCCATACACGGCGCTCCATATAGTCCCGCGGATCGAAACCGCCCAACACGGTGGCGCGTTTCAGGAGCCGGTCCTCGCCGGTGGCGGGGTCAATATCGTGCAGTTCGCCCGGCCTCGTATAGCTGGAGAAGGAATAGCGCACGCGCGGCGCATCGTACGAAGGATTGCCACCCACACCGATCGAATACAGCCTGCGGGTCTCCCCCGACATGTCATCAGCCGTCGCACCGTCGGAAGACGTCATGGCCTTGCGTGAGATGCCGTGCACTGCGGATCCCTCGCCTTGCGCCGCCTGCAGAACATCGGCATGACCATGCAGATTGCGCGCGTGGGGGCCAGCGGTATCGTCGGCATCCATGATGTCGGTGCCGCGATCCCGGTCCAGCGCGGCCCATACTTCGGCACGCTCCTCGTTGACCTCATCCACGGATTCGTCCACATCCCAATCATCTTCGAGCGCATGCGGCACGAGCTCGGTGAAGCGCCACGGCCGACCGGCCAGAAAATCCTCGGCAGCGGCGGTCTTGGTCATCACGGCCACATGCGGCAAGCTTTCCGCGCGGTATTGCAGTGCCACAAAATGCCGATGGATCGCGATGCCTTCAATTCCGAGGCCATGCGCACCCTGCAGGATGGTGGGGTTGCACGGGTTCGAATATGCGGTGCCAATCGGCCGTGCGGAGGCTCCCGGTTCGACGTCGTCGCCGCGCTCGCAGCCGTACGGCGATCCGGCGGCCACGCACACGCCCTCGCCCAGGCGATAGGGCGGCTCATGCGAACGCATGTCGATCACGTCGATCTCGAAATTCGGATTCAACGCATTGTGGTACACCACGGCAAGCGGAATATCCTCACCATGCTCGCCGGCTCCCTCGAAGCATGCGAAGCTCACGTCGTATTCCACATCGGCTTCACGCGGAATGAACGCCCGGAATTCGCCTTCGGGCGTATCGGTGGGCAGCAGCAACACCTCCGTGGTGGTCTTGGAGCCGGTGCCGATCACGATGTTGCGTTCGTCGAATGACAGCCCGATGCCCACCCAGAAGCGCTCATCGGCCTCGCGGAACACTTCCACATCGTCGACGACCGGCGTTCCTACATGGTGACGCATAATCGCGCAGGGGCGCCATGCGTCGTCAAGCAGGGTGTAGAAGACCCATTGCGCATCCGGCGTAAAGCATGCCCCGGCGATTCCTTCGAACACCTCCGGCAGCTCCTCTCCGGTTTCAAGATCGCGTATGCGGAAATCGTAGCGTTCGTCTCCACGGGTATCGACACCGTAAAGCAGCCAACGGCCATCCTTGGAAATATCCATGCCGCCGATCCGGAAAAAATCGTGCCCCTTCGCCTCGACGTTGGTATCGAACACGATTTGTTCGCCGTCGATCGGCACACCGGCCTCAATGTGCGGCGGATCCCAATCGTCGTCGCCGCGGATAGGCAGACGGCATTGCACACCATATTGTTCGCCCTGCTTGGTGCGTGTGAAATACCAGTAGCCGTCCATGCGCGTCGGCACCGACATGTCGGTCTCCTGCACATGCGACTTGAATTCCTCGAACAGCGTGGTGCGCAACGTTTTCAACGGTTCCATGCGCATTGCGCAATACCGGTTCTGCGCGGCCACATATTCCCGTACCTCCGCGGAATCCTTGTCACGTAGCCATCCGTAGTCGTCAACGAACGTATCACCATGGAGCATGCGCTCCTGCGGCACTCGCTTGGCCGCCGGCGCACCGGCGTCAACGCCGTTTTCAAATTCAGTCATGAACGCGATTATACCGTTCCGCAGCCACGGCACAGGCCGCGGACCGCATGGCGCAGACCGTGGGCCGACCGCAGCCACACCCATCCCTCTTCACCTCGATCCTCTCTTACCCAAACCACCGACACTCACGGCCCCTCAATGTCGGCAGATTGGGAGGGAAGGGAAGCCTACTGGTCGAGCTGCTGCTTCAGGTATGGCATCATGGTTTTCATAAGATTGGACCCGGTGGTGCCGGCGAAGATGGGCACGTCGGTGACCGGCATCGGCTGCGTGGCCGCAAACCCCGCCACAGTGCCCAAGCCTCCCGCGGATTCGCGCGGTGAAAGCTGCCTGATGCCTACCGCAAGCACGCGCCCCGGGTACCGCTTGGCGATGGTCGCGTACGTGGTCGGGTCCTTCTGGCCGTCATCGCCGATGAGAATGAACTTCATATCGGGGAAATCGGCCATCAGTTGTTCCGCATACTCAAGCTTGTGCTGTACGCCGGAAGGAATGAAGGTCTTCGGCCGCGGGTCGAGATCGCGCAGCAACAGCGGTCCCTCCGGGAATCCGTGATAGGTGATGAAATGCCGGATCGAGCTTTCCACATTCCATGGCGACGTCGACAGGTAGAAGAACGGCGCATCCGGGAACATGTCGGCGATGCGGTTGAACAGCAGGTTCATGCCCGGCACCGGCACTTTTTTCTTAGGATCAAGTAGCAGCAGATTGTAGGCCGCCTTCATCAGGCTCGGCGCCTGCGTGACCATGATGGTGTCGTCGACGTCGGAGATCACGCCGACCTTCGTGCCGCTTGGTATCGTGAAAAGACTTGCGGTGACCGGCTTGCGGCTGCGCACACGGTACGACACGTTGTGGATGCCCGGTTCCAGCGAATGTTCGGCGACCAAATCAAGGTAGCCTGCGGAGTCGGATGCCGCGAATTCGCTGGAGACGTCACGGGACCTGTCGACCTGGTCGTACACTTCGGAGATGCCTACCTGCACCGTTTCCAACGGCACGTCGTCGATGGCGATGCGCACTTTCGTATGCGGCGACGGAATGGTGAGCATACCGCGGATACCGCGGGTCAATCGTCCAGCCTGACGTTTGAACGGGCCGAAAACGGTACGGCAGATCAGTCGCGAATAGTGTTCGGTTCCGTAGCCGACATACGGTTCGACGCGCGGGTACCAGTTGAGGCGGCGCACCAATGCGGTGGAAAAGCGCAGCCAGATGCCAAAGCCATGCGTGATGGCACGGCGGTAGAACCGAATCAGTGGCGGCTTGATTTCGATGCGTTCATGCCGTGAGGCGGCATCGAAGGTGGTGACGACCTTGCGTGCGGGAATCGGCACAGTGGGCATGTCATCACTATCGTCCGCATCGATCTGACGCTGTGGCAGTGGCTGTGGCTCGTTCATATCCCCACTATAAAAGGCTCGGGAGAACAAACCATTACCCTAACGCGAAAATCAGGGAACTTTCAGGGTACTTTAAGCCTGACGCATCGGCAAAAACGACGGCCGACGCTCAACTATTCGGTAACGATTTTCGCGTATTCCTCGGGGCCGAGCAGATCCGGTTCGTCATCCTCGAGTTCGATCTTGAAGATCCAGCCTTCGCCGTACGGATCATTCGTGATGATGCTCGGATCATCCGATGCCTCGGTGTTCACGTAACGGATCGTTCCCGCCACCGGGCATACCAGAGGGGTCACGGCCTTGGCGGATTCCAGTTCCGCCACTTCATCACCCGCTTCGACCTGAACGCCTACCTCCGGCAGATCCACATACACGAGCTCACCGAGCTGTTCGGTGGCGTATTCGGTGATGCCCGCCATGGCCGGTTCGACGGAGGCGTCGATCCATACGTGCTCTTCGGAGTATTCGAGGTGTGCAGGCACTTCGAGGTTCAGCTTGTTGTCATTATCTTCGCTCATGTGCCTAGCGTACCGCACCGGACGGCATGTCGCCCACCACCTGCACGACTGTGCCCTCAGGGCAATTGTCGTAAATCCACTTGGCATCCGCCTCGTACATGTTCACGCAGCCATGCGAACCGTAGTGCACCGGATCGCCGTGCGCGATGCCGTAGTCGTTCCAGCTTGCCGTATGGAATCCCTCGCCGCCGTTGAAGTAGCCGACCCATTTCACATCCTTGGAGAGGTAGCGCGAGCCGTCATCGTTCAGACCGGTCATATCCTGCACACTGTACTTCAGATAGATGTAGTAGGTGCCCAGATCGGTTTCATGCTTGCCGGCGGTTCCCGTGCACACCAGGAAGGTCTTGACCGCCTGACCATTTCGGTACACGGTGGCGGTCTGCGAAGCGCGGTCCACCACGATGCGATATTCCGACTTCTTCTGCACGGTATCGAACGCGTCCACGTCGCTTTCGACGGGAATCGTCGCACCTTGGCCGCTTTGCAGGGCGCTCACCACCTTCGGCGTGAGGGCGGCCACGTTCTTGACCTTCACCCCGTCCACACCCTTGACCATGGTCACCAGCACCGTACCGTCGCTGTCGACGGCGTCTTCCTGCGAGACCTTGTCCTGATTGAGCTGGTTCGGCACTTCCTGACCAAGATATTTTCCGATGGCCTGTTCGTCGTAGGTCAAGGAGATCGTGCCCTTGTCCAAGTCGGCGTTCGGCTTGATCCAGGAGGCGACGGCGTCGACCGGCAGTTCGAAGGTCTTGCCGTTGCCGTTGTCGAGTACGATCTTGTTGCTCAGCCGGGTGTTCGCCTCGTTGGCGGCCTGCCGTGCCGCGCTCACGATGACCGGCATATCGACGTTCTTGTAGCTGATGGATGCGGTGTTGTTGCCGCCCGGCACATTGATGGCGTCCCGTGCAGCGGCCAGCACCTTGCTGGTTTCAGGGGCCCGCCCTTCCTGGCCCTTCATGGTGGTGAAGGCCTGCTCGTCGGCATCGTAGGTGATGGTGGATGCGACCGCACGCTCATCCTCGTCCACGAACTTGTCAGTCACATACGTGGCGAGATCAAGCTCGTTGGTTTGCGCCGCAAGCGACACATTGCTCCTGTCGAATGGGTTCACGGCATTGATGTAGCCAAGTATGCCGCCATCGTCACGCTTGGCGGCAAGCAGATTGGAGACTGTTTTGTTGACATCGACGGTCACGCCGAGATCGGTGAGCTTCGCCGCGGCGGTGTTGCCGGCATTGTCCGTGATGGTGATGGTGGTGCCCTTCACCGCATTAGTGACGGTGTCCTTCAGCTGTTCCTTGGTCTGCCCTGCAACGCTGGACCCTGCGAAGGTCACGCCCGGGGCGGCCTTGTCCTGAAAATACCGGTGAGCGGCAAAGAATCCGGCGACCGCAGCGACCAGCAACACCCCTATCAGGCTAAGGGTGAGGATCAGAAGCCACCTGCTTTTCTTCTTCGCTTCCGGCATGACGAACTCTTCGATGGGAGTGAACACCGCCGGTGTTACCGGAAGCGGTGCGCTCACGACGGTATCGTCTCCCGCCAAGGCTTGCTCACGCTCGTCAGACATGCTGCTGTTCCTTATGGTCTTCTTCCCCTATCACAACAACCCCCAACTATACGCCGTGCGATGACCAATTGCGGCGGCACGTTCACGGCAGCTCATGTCCGAGCCATTCCTCGATCATATACCTTGCGATTGTTGCCTTGCCGGGGGCCTCCATACGACCTGCAATCAGTTCATTCACGTACTCGTCACGGGTCACCCAACGTGCGGAGAGCGTCTCCTCACCATCCACCCGTATATCGGTGGTCACGGCAAGCCCTTTGAACGCCATCATCAGCGATGAGGGGAACGGCCATGGCTGGGAGCCAAGATACCGCAGCTCCCCCACTTCGATGCCGACCTCCTCCTTGGCTTCACGGCGGCAGGCATGCTCCAGGTTCTCGCCGGATTCCACGAATCCCGCGGAGACGGAGTACAGTCCGGCATTGCCCCACGCACTGTTGTGCTGCAACAGCAGACGGTCCGTATGGTCGATGATCGCCGTGATCACGGCCGGTTCCACACGGGGGAACAGCAACCGCCTGCCGTCCGTCTCGTTGGTGCAGCGTTGGGCCCAGCCTCCGAGTGCCGGTTCGGTCAATGCGCCGCAGGTCGGGCAATGACGCTGGCGCGTATGCCACATGCCCAGCGATATGGCGGTGGTCGCCTGCCCTGCCTCACGGGCGTTGGCATGTGGTGCGAAGGCGCGCAGATCAACCCAGTCGAAACGTTCCGCGGCGGATTCAAGCAGTGATGGCCCGGTAGCGGCCGTTTCGGCGGCATTGCCTTCATCGAAGGCGTCATCGGCACCTTCGTGGGCGCTGTCGACCACGGGGGTCTCAGCCGCATGCACGCGGGTCACGTCAACGGCCACCACATGTTCGTCGCGTCGGCCTCCGTACGAGCCGAGGAAGATGGCGAGCGCCGCCGGATGCGAGCGCAGTTCGGCCGCGACGTAGCCTCCCGGCAGCTGTGCGAGCCGCATGTTCACGTTGGCATAGCCGGCGATTGCGCCTTGTCCGTGCGGCACCGCTACTTTGCCGTCTTTGATGAGGATGACTTTCGTGGCCGGCTCCGACAGTATGTTCGCGAATAGGTCGGGCTCGCCCCTGCGGCTCACCTCATAGTCGATGTCACCTTGTGCCAGTGGCAGGAACGGCAGTGCCTGCGTCAATGCCAAAGGAGAAAACACGCTCATCGCTTTCCCCTCTCCGATCACGCTATCCTACGAACGAGCTGCCGCAGCGCCTCGGCCACCGCTTCGGGGTGCTCATACGCACTGAAGTGCCCGCAATCGCCGATGATGGTGAAGTCCACGTTCGTGCCGGTCATCGCGTCCGCCACCGGACCCATCACTTCGGGTGGGCTAGACGGATCCTTGTCGCCGCAGATCACCGCGCTTGGCGTGCTTACCTTCGCCAGCACATCGTTGAGATCCGGGCGCCCTGCGGCCATGCGTTCGCGCCAAGCGATGCCGTCGGCCGGCTGCTCGTTGATCCACAGTGTGAATTGGCGGGCGTATTCGGCGGATTGCTTGATGCTGGAGTCCGTCTCGTTGGACACGGCGAATCCCATCACCGGATCATGCGTACCGGTGGCTTCGCATTCCTCGGCGATGGCGACGCGTCTGCCACGCGTTGCCATCGAATCCGCATCGGCCTTCGTGTCGCACAGGGCAAGGCCGGCCACCGCTTCGGGATGCAGTCGCTGAATGTCGAGTATCAGATAGCCTCCCATGGAGAGGCCCACCCAGATGGCCTTTTCGTAGCCGGCATCATGAATCAGGTCCACGTATGCGTCCGCCATGCGGTCAAGGGCATGGGGGAACGTGCCGTCCGCATCCCTGCCTCCGCTGGCCTCATCGCTCGGAATCGGGCCTTCGCCCGCACCGGGCATGTCCGGTGCCCAAATCGGGAAGCGTGCCATGCCGTGCTCGTCGCCGATCCGTGCAAGTTCGGCGGCGCACCGGTCCCACATGCGGTGATCCACCGGGAACCCGTGCGCCAGCACCACGGGAATCCCCTTCCCTTCGCGATACACGGTGCTCTTCAGTTCGATTCCCATTGCATACTCCAATCCGTCTCGCCCGTCGGCGTCTCAGCCGTCACCAGCCGGCCCAGGCCAGCGCCTGCCTCACAATCGTTCCATATCCGTTGCCCATCTGCCCGATGAACGTGTCAAGCATCGCACCGTTCGGATCGACCCATTCCACGTCCAACGTCTCATCCTGCGGCTTGCAGTCGCCCGCGATCGGCACCACGTAGCACAACGCAATCACGTGCTGCCGGGCATCGAAGAAATCCGAAATGCCGGGAGTGGGGAAGAATTCCACCACCGTGAACGGCTGCAGGCTGGTCGGCAATACCGGCAGGGCGATGTCTCCCAGATCCTTGGCGACGTTACGGGCGATCGCCTCGCGAATCGACTCATGGTAAAGCACGCGTCCGGCGATCAGCGTCCGTTCGACGCTGCCGTCATCGGAGACTCGCAACAACGATCCGACCTGTGCCACGCGACCGAGCTCATCGGTACGCACCGGCACGATCTGCACGTAGGGAATCGGCATTTCGCCGCGCATGCGGTTGATCTCGTCGGAGCTGAGCCATCCGGGCGGATTGCCCATTCCACGGATGAAATCCTCCGGCGTGATGTCGTCGAATTCACCGCGCCTACGTCCGACATCGAAATCGCCCTCGTCGGGCACCTCATCATTCATCACTGGCATGCCTCCCATTATCGCGCACCCCGCGTAACGTTCAAGCGTTTTGCCGTTCCTCCCATAGCGGACAATGGAATGCATGGCGAATGCCGCGGGTTATATACTGCACACACACGAATGTAAGGAGTAGCTATGGCAACGCATGCAGTCACCTCTGAGAACTTCAACGAGGTCATCGAAGGCAATGATCTCGTGTTCGTGGATTTCTGGGCCACCTGGTGCGGTCCGTGCCGCGCGTTCGGCCCGACCTTCGAGAAGGCGAGCGAGGCGAATCCCGACATCTACTTCGCCAAGGTAGACATCGACCAGAATCCCGATCTTGCGCAGGCGGCCAAGGTGCAAGCCGTTCCGACGCTGATGGTCGTCAAGAAGCAGCAGATCGTGTTCCAGCAGGCCGGTGCCCTGCGTGCCTCCGATCTGGACGATCTGATTGGCCAGGCCAAGGCGTTGGATGTGAGTGCCGGCTCCGATTCCTGATGATCGAGCGCTTGGGGTAAAATGCTCTTTTAGATGTGCGCATTCCGGCGAAGCCCTTGCGGCCGCGCGCAGAATCCGAATTCGTCGAGGCACATGAAGTCGCTTTTTAGGAGCAGAATGGCTAACCACAGCAAGCATGGCCGTCCGTTTACCCTGAGTCTGCCGAACAGGTCCCAGTGCGTGAAGATCGTCGCAACGGTTGCGGCGGTGGGGCTGCTGGCTACCGGTGGTATTGTTTCGCATAATTTCTATGCGTCATCCACCCAGGCGGAACCGACCGCACGCGTCACCGCCTACTCCGCCACCGATGCCGAGGCATCCCGTGGCAACGCCCGTGAGGCGCTTGGCGGCGACACCTCATATGTCACCGTGAAGATCAACGGCAAGTCCCGTGTGGTGCCGGGCACCAACTTCACCAATGTCAGGTCCGTGCTGGAAGCCGGCAACATCACGCTTGAACCGGAAGACACGGTCTCCCCGTCGCTGACCACCAAGGTCGACGAGAAGACCGTGATCACAGTCAACCGCGCAGGCGCCTCCGTCGAGGTCGCCGACTCATCGATCGCGTTCAATGTCGTAAAGAAGGAGACCTCCTCACTGCCGAAGGGTCAGGAGAAGGTCGAGACCGAAGGCGAAGAGGGCGTGATGGAATCCACGAACCTCGTGACCCGTTCCGGTGACACCGTCGTCTCCTCGAACATGATCAGCTCGTATGTGAAGAAGGCCCCGGTCGACAAAGTGGTGCTCGTCGGCACCGGCTCCACGTCCACGTCCACATCATCATCGTCGTCCTCCTCTTCGTCCAGCAGCACCGCTTCGGTCGGCACCACCGTACCGGCTGGCGACATGCAGCAGTGGGCTCATGACTATCTGATTTCCAACGGCTATACCGAAGCCGATTTCACCGCGACCGTGTACATCATCTCGCACGAATCCGGCTGGAACGTGTCCGCCACGAACCCGAGTTCCGGCGCATACGGCCTGCCGCAGGCGTTGCCCGGCAGCAAGATGGTCAGCGCCGGTTCCGACTGGGCCACCAACTATCAGACCCAGCTCAAGTGGTTCTGGGGTTATTGTGCCTCACGCTACGGTTCCATTCAGGGAGCCTACAGCTACTGGCTCGCCCACAAGTGCTACTGATTCCGATTGGCGGAAGGCTCTCATAACGATGTGAGCCTTCGATATCATATGAAAAAGGCCCCGGACGGGGCCCCTTTCATTACTTTATGGATGTACGACCAGCCGCAAATCCGACTAAGTTCACTCGGCGTCGTCGGTCTCCGCAGCCTTCTTGCGGCCACGCTTCTTCATCACACCCGCCTTGGCATCAGCCACGGAGAACATCGCCACACGTTCCTCCGAATAGAAGGTGCCCTGCATGGACTGGTAGGCCACCTGCTCCTCCTGAACCTCGTCGAAATTAAAATACTTGAGCACGGAGTCAAGAACCACGGCGTCTTTGATGTTCACGGAGGCGGTCTGCTTGCCTTCCGGCTTGCTGAACTTCACGGCATTGGCGTCGGATTGCTTGCACGGCTTGACGGCGAACTGCCTGGTCTCGTCGTTGATCAGCAACTTGACATATGCCGGGTATCCGAGCGCGATCGCAGTCGCCTTGTTGAAACGTACTACATCATTGGTGACCAGCATGGTAAGCTTGCCGCGCGGCGCAGTCATATTGACTTCCTCAAACCCTTGTAATACCGACATGTTTTACTCCTATTCGAAAAAACAGTTGCAAACAAATTTCATATTCAGTGTACCGTTTGATAACGGTAATTCAAATTCGAGTAGGGTTTATTTAGATTTAATACGATCCTGTTCCATGGAACACCACCGGAACCGTTTTCGAGAGAATGGCCAGATCATCCGTAATGGACCAATTCTCGATATAGGGGACATCCAAATACTCGCTTTGCTTCTGGGAAAGATCGGAACGCTCGGAAACCTGCCACGGTCCGGTGATGTCGGGCTTGACCAGCAGTCGCGCCGAGTACAGCGATCCGTAACGCGCCACTTCCTCGAGCAGCGCGGGGCGCGGCCCCACCAGCGACATGTTTCTCTTCAGGACGTTGAAGAATTAGGGAAATTCATCCAGCGAGGTCCTTCGAATAAAATGACCGACTCGGGTGATGCGCGGATCGTCCTTTATTTTGAAAATAAAACGATCGGACTGGCCACTTTCTTCCGCAAGCTTTTGCTTCAACGCTTCGGCGTTGGTAACCATGGAACGGAATTTATACATCTTGAGCGACCGACCATGCACCCCGATACGTGTCTGCGAGAACAATACCGGACCTCCGTCATCCAATTTGATGGCGATGGCCACGCCCACCATCAACGGGGAGAACACGACCAGTGCAACCGCCGAGCAGATGATGTCAAGCACGCGTTTAATCACGTATGCGGAATTGGTGTGTGTACTGCGGCAGACTCGCCAGCAACACGGGCCGTTCCGTAATATTACGCAGGTAGAGACGATGACCGCTGATGTCGGCCAACGATACTGACATTCCATACCCAAGGATTCGATGGCCAGAGATATGCCATACAGCATCTCGGAATCACGTGACAGCACGTCAGCGATATACACCTCCTGCGCACCGAGGCTTTCAGACGCGTGAGTGGAAGAACTTATTCACTCTGCCCGGAAGCACCCCCTTTGGGTGTGTCAGTGGACACGCCTGGTTTCGGCTGTTCGCCGGAGCCCAAAAACTGGTTATTCGTCGTCTCGTTATCCGTCGGCGTTTTGGCGGCGCTTGGCGAAGGCGATTCGGATTCGGTGGTTTTGGATGACGACGGATCAGGCACGGTCGTGGTAGATCCACGCCTGTAGGTATTCGTACCACCATTCGTATTGGTATTGGTCTGCGACTGGGCGTTAGCCTGGTTCTGTGCGGCGATGGAGGCGTTCACGCCATCGGAGGCGGTGGTTATGCCGCTGATGGCGTTCTGCATGGCCTTGGTGTCCGTACTGTTGCCATCGATCAGTACCTGTGCGGTGCTGATGGCGTTTTCCAATGCCACACGCGTGGCATTGTCGGCCACCTTGTACGGGCTACCATCCAGCAGTTCCTGTGCGGCATCGATGGCATTCCGCAGACTCGTACGGGCCTGGTCGATGGCGTCCTGCTTCGTTTTGGCGGCCTTGCTGTCGGTCACGGCCGTGGTCGCCGAAGTCAACGCTTTGGTGTTCTCCCTGATGCCGCTGAGTTGCTTGCTCATCGAGCGGGCATGCTGGCGCAATGCCGAGTCAGACTGTGATGCCTCGCAGCCGCCTACGGTCTTCATGTTTCGCGCATCGGCGATCGCATCATTGAGCTTCGTCAGCGTCTGTGCGTCCATCACCTGACTGGCGGTGGTACCCCGCAATGCGGTCGCCTTCTTCAGTGCCGCAGCCATGCTTGCATTGGCGGAATCATACTTTTTCTCGGCCCGCTCGCATGTGGTGACGGCCGCACTACGTGCCTGTGAGGTCTGGCGGTTGTGTCACAGGAGCAGACCGATCACCGCCGCCACCACAACGATCGCCGCGACCACTCCTGCGATGATCCGTTTGGTATGGGATTGTTTCGGCATGACCGGAACGAGTTTCAACGGATCATGTTCCGGATCCCTAGAGATGTCTTCGATGGGGTCGGTCACCTTGGTTGCGGCATCCGCGGTGTTGCTGACGGGCGGTATACCGAACAGCGGAATGGTGGATGGCGCGTCCACGATGCCGCGCAGATTCGTCAACGGCACGGTTTTGGAAGCGTCCGTAGTACCGCAACGCCCGCGATTTCAGTGGTGGGAGTCGCAGCGGTCAGAACGGCCGTATCTCCGGCGCCCGCATCGGATTCGTCTTTGCCGTTGGCGGAGACAACTCTTCTTCCCGTGGGAAATGGCTCTTCGACAATGGGTTCCGACTCGGGGAAGCTCAGCGGCGGAATATCCCAGAGGGTATCGACGATATCATGGGAGCCGCTTCCAATATGCCCTCGACGGGCTTGGAGTCATGCTCATCGTTTCCCATGTATCCTCAATTCCGCATATGTATATCGACTATTGGCTGCAAACTTACCGGGCTCTAAAGCCACTAGTCTATATTCCGCCATTCCCAATACGCTAGGGAGGAACGTTGTTCAATCTCCCGCCGATCGGCGGGAGATTGAACAACGTCCGGTCAGTGCCTTTTGCCCTTGCGGCACGATAACCTGCTGAGCGTTAGTGTTCTCTGTAGAAACCACTGAACTCTTCATCTTATGTGTATAAATCAAAAGCCCATTTAGTATGAGCCGAAAATATAGTACTCATCAATCCTTCATCTTATGTGTATAAATCAAAAGCCCATTTAGAGCACCCCTTGAATTCGGGGCAAATTCACCGTTTGTCGATGTTGGGCACGAGCATGATCTCACCGTCGGCGATGCCTTGCAGATGCCGGCCGTACGGGCTCTTGCCGTAACGCTCGGCGGATTCCATGAGCTGTTCGCGTCTGATCCACCCGTTCTCATAGGCGATCTCCTCCACGATGGCAATCGGCAGACCCTGCGCATGCTGGACCGTACGTACGAACTCACCCGCTTCGAACAGTGAATCCATCGTGCCCGTGTCCAACCATGCATATCCGCGGCCCAGCGTACGCACGTTCAATGCGCCCGCATCAAGATACATGCGGTTCAAATCCGTGATTTCCAGTTCGCCACGGGAGCTCGGCCTGACCTGCTTGGCGAAATCGACCACGCGTTCGTCGTAGAAGTACAGGCCCGTCACCGCGTAATGCGATTTCGGCCGGGCCGGCTTCTCCTCGATCGAGATGGCCTTCTTGTTCTCGTCGAACTCGACCACGCCGTAACGTTCCGGATCGTCCACATAGTAGCCGAACACACTTGCGCCCTCACCGAACTCCGCCTTGCGTACCGCGCCACGCAACGTGGCACCCAGACCGTTGCCGTAGAAGATGTTGTCTCCCAGCACGAGCGCGCACGGTTCTCCGTCGATGAACTCCTCCCCCAGCAGGAACGCCTGTGCCAGGCCGTCCGGGCTGGGTTGCACCTTGTAGGAGAAGTTCACGCCGTAATGCGAGCCGTCTCCCAGGAGCTTTTCGAAATTCGGCAGATCCTTCGGCGTGGAGATGATCAGGATATCGCGGATGCCCGCCATCATGAGCACGCTGAGCGGATAGTAGATCATCGGCTTGTCGTACACCGGCAGCAGCTGCTTCGATGTGACCGTGGTAAGCGGGTATAGACGGGTTCCGGAACCGCCCGCCAGAATGATACCCTTCATGACTTTCTCCTCACGTATATATGGTGCGCCCTCTGACGAGGGCTGTTCTTCACTTCTGCAGTTCCCTGGCGACATAGGCCTTCAGGGATTTCTCCCAGTCCGGCACGTTCAGACCGGTCCGCTCGATCTTCGTAAGGTCCAGCGCCGAATTGGTCGGGCGGGGGCTCACCGGATTCTTCGCATTCGCGAAATACTGGTCGGTCGAAATCGGCTTGGCCTTGCCACCATTGCCGTTCGTCTCGTCGAACACCGCCTTGGCGATATCCGCCCAGGATTTCACCGCTCCAGAACCGGTCAGGTTATAGGTTCCGTACTCGGCGTCCGCATCCAGCAGATGGAAGATGGCCTCGGCCATGTCTTTGGTGAACGTGAGTCGGCCGTACTGGTCGTTCACCACGGTCACTTCGTTGAGCTGGTCGCTCGGGTCGGCCACGCGGTTGGAGAGCATCATCATGGTCTTCACGAAGTTATGGCCTTCCCCGATCACCCACGAGCTGCGCACAATGTAATGGCGGGGCGCGTTCGCCACAGCGATGTCGCCCGCGGCCTTCGTCTGCCCGTATACGCCGAGCGGGGTGAAGCTTTCCGTTTCGGTGTGCTCCTTCTCAACGCCGTCGAACACGTAGTCCGAGCTCACGTGCACAAGCGTGATGTTGTGCTCCTTGGCGATCTTGGCCAGCAGGGCCGGGCCTTGCGCATTCGTCTTCCATGCGATAAGGCGGCCTTCGCCGGTTTCGGCCTTGTCCACGGCCGTGTAGGCGCCGGCGTTGATGATCGTGCCGTACAGGCTCCAATCGAACTGGTCGTATTGGTTCGGATCGGAGAAGTCAAACGTGTCGATGTCGTTGAATTCGAAGCCTTGCAGACCATGGGTCTCCACGTAGTCGCGAATCGCATGGCCGAGCTGGCCGTTGCAGCCGGTCACCATCGTGCGGCGCGGTGCCATGGGTTTGGCGTCCTTGAGCATCGGATGGTGCAGGTCGGCTTCGCTTCGTTCGGATTCCTCAAGTGGAATCGGCCACTGAATGTTCAGCTCCGGGTCGGCGAGGTTCACGAAGGTGTAAGTCTTCTTCTGTTCAAGGCTCCAGTGCGCGTTCACCAGATACGTGTATGCGGTGCCGTCTTCGAGGGCCTGGAAGCTGTTGCCCACGCCACGAGGCACGTAGATCGCCTTCGACGGGTCCAGTCGGGTCGTGTATACCTGGCCGAAGCTCGCGCCGGGGCGCAGGTCCACCCACGCACCGAAGATCTCGCCCGTCGCGATGGAGATGTACTTGTCCCACGGCTCGGCGTGAATACCACGCGTCACGCCCTTCTTCGCGTTGAAGCTGATGTTGTTCTGCACCGGTCCGAAATCCGGCAGACCCAATTTCAGCATCTTCGCCCGCTGCCAGTTCTCCTTGAACCAACCACGATTGTCGCCATGCACCGGCAGATCGAATACCAGCAGACCCGGAATGTTCGTTTCCGTGACCTTCAATTCCTTCTCAAAATCCATATTTCCCATCTTCTCCATCAGTCCATTCGAATGCGGATGACAACATCCAATCCACACCCGGCCTCACTGACCTTGGGCCTTGTAGCGCGCTTCGGTCGCGGCCTTGGTCTTCTCCCACCACTGGCGGTTCTCGGTGTACCAGTCAATCGTCTGCCTGAGACCCGATTCGAAATCCGTGTGCACAGGGGTCCAGCCCAGCTCCGTCTGCAGCTTCGTCGAGTCGATCGCGTAACGACGGTCATGGCCCGGGCGGTCCTTCACCCAGTCGAACGCATCCTCGCTCTGGCCCATCATCTTCAGGATCATGCGCAGCACGGTGATGTTGTTCTTCTCGCCGTTCGCACCGATCAGATACGTTTCGCCGATACGGCCCTTGGTCAGAATCGTCCACACGCCGGAGGAATGGTCTTCGGTATGGATCCAGTCTCGCACGTTCTCGCCCTTGCCATACAGCTTGGGACGGATGCCTTCCAGGATGTTCGTGATCTGGCGCGGGATGAATTTCTCGACATGCTGGTACGGACCATAGTTGTTCGAGCAGTTCGAGATGGTTGTGCGCAGTTCATACGTACGCGTCCATGCGCGCACCAGCAGGTCGGACGCCGCCTTCGTCGACGAATACGGCGAACTTGGATGATACGGCGTGGATTCGGTGAACTTCGCCGGATCATCCAGCGCCAGATCGCCATACACTTCGTCGGTGCTCACATGGTGGTAGCGGATGCCGTATTTGCGCACCGCCTCGAGCAGGCGGAACGTTCCTTCCACGTTGGTATGCAGGAACGGCTCGGGATCGGCGATGGAGTTGTCGTTGTGCGATTCCGCCGCAT
>OGGM01000795.1_pt1 | contig 16755 bp, 19 predicted proteins | sample 1571251 | NCBI WGS metagenome assembly OGGM01 (sample SAMEA2582076, study PRJEB24529) | metagenome | biome: Human gut stool | place: China | collected 2011 | reverse complement strand
CGCCAGAGGCTCCCCTCGGTAGGGGAGCTGTCTGCGAAGCAGACTGAGAGGTTATTTTCGTTTCTTCGTGCTGTCCTCAATGCTCACGTCCAGACCCAGCTTTTCCAGCGCATGGAGCGACTGTTCGGCGTTGGAGGTGTGCTTTGCGGCGGTGCGGGGCTCGTAGGGGCCGATCGGCACCGCGACGCCTGACACCTGCGCGATGAGCTTTTTGATGAGACGCTGGCTGTCCTTGTTGACACGGATGAAGTCCCGGAAGGTCTTGCCGCCGTCGATGAGCACCCGTGTGCCGTCGAAGTATGCCTTCGATTTGCGCAGATAGCTGTGAAGCATCGGGTCCTTCTCCTGTAAGAGCTTGACGACCTCGCTCCACTGCTCGAAGGGATTGATACCCTCTGCGGCCACCTTGCGGGGGCGGCTGAGAGCCGGGTCGGCGGTGTACTCCGGGGCAGGTGCTGCCGGTGAGACCGGTGCAGCGGGCTCCACTGATTCCTCTTCCGGTACGGGCGGTACCGGCGCAGTCGGCTCATCCCAGGGCAGGGGGACCGACTCCGCCACCGGCGGCTCGTCGGGCGGAGGTGGAAGCTCTTCGTCTGCGGGCGCGGGGGACTCTGGAATATCCGGGACAGCGGCCTTCGGCTCTGCAGCGGGCGCGGGAGCAGGCTTCTTTTCCACTGCCGGTGTGGCTATAGGTTCCACGGGTGCAGCAGGCGTACTCATGAAGGGCTGCGGCACAGGCTGGACCGGTGCCGCAACAAAGGGCCGGACGGCCGGTGCGGCAGGAGCGACAGTCTGCACAGGCATTGCCGCCACGGGGACAGCTGCGGCCTGCGGCGGCTCCGAGAGGGTGAAGAGGGCCAGTTCCAGCTCGATGCGCTGGTCACTGCCCCGGGTCATATGCTCAAGGGCGTTGCCCAGCGTACGGATGGCCCGGATGGCCTCCCGCTGGCCCAGCTGAGGGCCTTTTTCGAGGTACTGCTGTTCCTCTTCGGGGGAAACACCGGACAGCAGGCTCTGCCCGCCGGGCAGAGCCGCCAGCATCAGGGCGCGGTAGTGGGCGATGAGCTCTTCCGTCAGACGCTTCACGTCCACCGACTGCTGCCGCAGTGCGGCCAGCTGAGCCAGCGCCGCTGCGCCGTCCTGCGCTTCCAGAGCATCCGAAATATGGAACAGATAGCTCCGGTCGGTGACGCCCGCCATCCGGCGGACAACATCAGCATCGATCTTTGCGGTCACGCCGGCGCAGGTGTCGAGGATCGAGAGGGCGTCACGCATGGCACCGTCGGCCAGACGGGAGATCAGCTCTGCACCATCGGTCGTCAACTCTAAGCCCTCTTGTCCGGCGATATACTCGACCCGCTGGGCGATGTCTTCCGGCCCGATGCGGGTGAAATCGTACCGCTGGCAGCGGGAGAGGATGGTGGCCGGGACTTTCTGGATCTCGGTCGTGGCGAGGATGAAGATGACGTGGGCGGGCGGCTCTTCCAGCGTTTTCAGCAGGGCGTTGAAGGCCGCTGTGGACAGCATGTGTACCTCGTCGATGATGTATACCTTATAATGACAGGCACTGGGGGTGTAGGCTGTCTCATCACGCAGGTCGCGGATGTCGTCCACACCGTTGTTGGACGCGGCGTCCATCTCCACCACGTCGAGGATGCTGCCGTTGTCGATGCCCTTGCAGATCTCGCACTCGCCGCAGGGGTCGCCGTTATGGGGGTGGAGGCAGTTGACCGCCTTGGCGAAAATCTTCGCGCAGGTGGTCTTGCCTGTGCCGCGCACGCCGGTGAACAGGTAGGCGTGGCCTACACGGCCCGACGCTATCTGATTGCGCAGCGCCGTGACGATGCCGCGCTGTGCGACGACATCCTCAAACCGCTGGGGTCTCCATTTGCGGTATAATGCGCGATACATCGGTGCTTCCCTCCCGTCAGTAATAAAAAATCGGACAGCGCTGACGGGGTTTGACCCCCGCCTTGCGTAACTCGGCATACGGATGCAGGCTGACTGAAACGCACGGGGCGCGCCGCTTAAGGCTGCTTGGTTCCCCACCTGACCTAGTTCACTGCGGCTCCATCGTACAGGACCCGCATCCGTATGCCGAACCACGCAGCAGGCGCTGTCCGACAAGGCACACGATTCGTGTGCCTTAGTATTGTACCACAGTTCGGTGAGGAATGCAAGAGGAAGCTAAGGCTGCTCCCATCCGGCCCGCAAAAGCTCCAGTGCGTGTGTTTCAAGCCGGGAAACGTAACTCCGGCTTATTTGGAGCAGCTTTGCCGTTTCCAGCTGGGTCAGCGGCGGCTGGCCAGCCAGACCGTACCTTAATAATATGAGTTTCCGCTCCCGGGCGGGCAGCCCCTCGATGAGGCGGCGCAGGCGCTGGGCATCGTCCTGTTTTTCGCAGCTGTCCTCCATGCAGAAGCCGTCCTGCAGCACATCGGCGAGGGTGAGGGCAGAGTCTTCCTTTCCGGCATCAAGAGTCTCCTGAAGCGAGAGGGTGGGGGCGTTCTTCCGTTCTCGCCGGAAGTGCATCCGGAGCTCGTTTTCGATGCACCGGCTGGCATAAGTGGAGAAGCGCGCCCGGCGGGTGGAGTCGAAGGTGTCCACGGCTTTCATCAGGCCAATGGTGCCGATGGAAATCAAATCGTCCTGCTCAGAGGGGAGAGCATAGTATTTCTTTGCGATGTGCGCCACTAAGCGCAGATTGTGGCGGATGAGCTTTTCCCGGGCGGATCGATCACCGGCCCGCAGAGCGGCGAAGGTCCGGATCTCCTCCTGTGGGCTGAGCGGGTGGGGGAAACTGCCCGCTTCCAGATGGAGCGCCAGAAACAGAAATTTTGTGGCGAAAAATTGCAGTAAGGTCAGCAGCACACGATATCCCTCCCGGTACATAGTTGTTAAAGTGTATGAGCCGGAGTGCGGATAGTTGCCGGAGAGGCCTTTTGTGCGCGGTATCTTTTCCGCAGGGAAAAAGCGTGGTATACTGAGGGGGATAACTCGGAATTTGTGGAGGTAAGTATGATAGTACCTGTAGATGAAACAAATCTTCTTCAAGCCGCAACCATCCATTCAATATCCTGGAAGGAATCGCATCGTGCATTTTGTACTCCTGATTTCATAGAAACACACACGCCAGATCGGCAACGGGAGTATTTGAGAAACAAGATGAACAACGGAACAAAGCTCTATATGCTTGTAGAAGAAAAACCAATAGGGGTTGTTTCTGTAACAAAGGGTTTAATAGAGGATCTTTATATTCTTCCAGATATGCAAAACATGGGTTATGGAACGAAATTGTTACTATACGCAGTAGGCCAATGTACGGATACCCCTACGCTGTGGATTCTTGAGAATAATATAAATGCTGGGAGACTCTATCGTCGAATAGGCTTTAAGGAGACAGGGAGAAAGAACGCAATAACAAATAAACTTGATGAGATTGAGTTCGCATTGACATAAATTCCCATTTATCGAGTGACGAAAACAATACATCCTTCAGCGGACGCCCTTAAAACGCTTGTCCGCTCTTTTTATGCCAGTGCATCCTGACAGGAGAACTGCCCGGCGAAAACGTCTGCGGGCGGCGCATGGAACGGTCAACGGGTCAACAGCTCAAAATGATTCCGCTTTGTGACCAGCAGCCCTTCCTTTTGCAGCTTGGAAAGCTCCACCGACATGGCGGCACGCTCCACGCAGAGAAAATCCGCCAACTGCTGACGGTCAAAGGGAATGTCAAAGGAGAGGGAGGACTGCCGGATGGATTCGGCAGACAGGTAGGACAGCAGCTTTTCCCGGGTGGTGGACTTGCTGCTCCGGGCCTGCCCGGACGATGAGGACACCATCTACCAGATCGTGGACTTGCTTGTGGACACCTGTTCCACCAAACGCAAGCTGCTGCGGGTGGCAGGGGACGACAAGCCTGCGGAGGTCGTGCGCAGCCGATTCATGAAGCTGAATGCAGACCATATCCGCTTTGTGCTGAAGTGTCTTGCGGAAAGTACCGCACCGGTCCGGAACATGAAGCAGTATCTGCTGGCGGCACTCTACAATGCACCCACGACCATGCAGCTTTATTACCAGAACCAAACCAATCATGATTTATTGAACAGGGGGTGATGAAAATGTCGAAAAAAGCAACCACGATTGCCATCGTCAATCAGAAAGGCGGAACCGGCAAAACCACGACCTGCGAAAATCTGGGCGTGGGGCTTGCACGGGAAGGCAAAAAGGTGCTGCTGGTGGATGCCGACCCGCAGGGCCGCTTGACCATAGTCGCTTCGCTCCTATGGCTAGTTGTGTGCACTGCGTGCGGATTTATATTTGCTGCGGACATTGCCATCAGCATGGGCTGGCAGCAGCCCGATGAACTGCCTGTTACGCTTTCTACCCTGATGGCAAAAGCCATGAACGACCAGTGCATCCCGCCCGATGAGGGCATCCTGCACCATGCGGAAGGCGTTGACCTGCTTCCGGCCAACATCGAACTGGCAGGGCTGGAAGTGGCCCTTGTCAACAGTATGAGCCGGGAAAAGATGCTCAAACAGGTGTTGGACAGCGCCCGGCGGGAGTATGATTATATCCTGCTGGATTGTACGCCGTCTCTGGGAATGCTGACAGTAGTCGCTCCGCTTCTATGGCTAGCGGTACGCACTATGTGCGAATTTATAATTATCTCCTGCGGAGATACCGCCATCAATGCACTGGCCGCAGCGGATACCACGCTGATTCCGGTGCAGGCGCAGTACCTTTCGGCAAAGGGACTGGAGCAGCTGCTGCAGACCATTCAGAAAGTGCGCCGGCAAATCAACCCGAAGCCGAAAATCGAGGGTATCCTGATGACCATGACGGACAGCCGCACCAATTACGGCAGGGAAATCGACGCGTTGATTCGGCAGGTGTACGGCAGCAAAATCCGGGTGTTTGAGCAGCCCATTCCGCACTCTGTCCGTGCGGCGGAAATCAGCGCGGGGGGCAGGAGCATCTTTGCCCATGACCTGAAAGGCAAGGTGGCAGCGGCCTATCAAACTTTGACGAGGGAGGTGCTGGCCGATGCCGAAAAGCAACGCAAACTTGGCGCTGAAAGGTCTCGATGAGATGTTTTCCACCGAAGAATCCCGGCAGGAGCAAAAGCGGGAGCAGGTGCAGCAGATTCCCATCGAGGAGTTGTTCCCTTTCAAGGAGCATCCATTCAAGGTGCTGGACGATGAGGCCATGCAGCGTACGGTGGAAAGTGTGGCACAGTACGGCGTACTGGCTCCGCTGATTGCAAGGCCCCGCCCGGAAGGCGGATATGAGATCATCTCCGGCCACCGCCGTCAGCACGCAGCCGAGCTTGCCGGGCTGGACACGCTGCCCGTTATCGTCCGGGAAATGACGGATGATGCCGCCATCCTGCTCATGGTGGACAGCAATCTCCAGCGCGAGAGCATTTTGCCCAGCGAAAGGGCTTTTGCGTACAAGATGAAGTTGGACGCCATGAGCTATGTCATTCCGTGGAGCAGCATCCCGAAAGACCTGCAGGAATCGCTGCACCGCTACGTATCGGAAGCGGAAGGAAAGCTCTGCGGCTACTGCAAGGAAGAGCTCTGCAACAGTGAAAGCGGCAGGATGGTCGTGGAACTGTATCTTGGTAAACAGGATGGACACAGCTCCCGAATCCTGTACTGAAAATGGAGTAAAGATTGAAATACAGAGAAATCGCAGACGGCATTTTTGTTGACCGTCCCAACCGTTTTATTGCCCATGTAGAAGTGAATGGAGCAGTGGAAACCGTCCATGTCAAGAACACCGGGCGGTGCAAAGAGCTATTGCTGCCCGGCACGGCGGTTCGGCTGGAAGTGTCGGATAACCCGAAACGCAAAACAAAATACGACCTTGTGGCGGTACACAAGCAGGGCCTCGGCTGGGTCAATATGGACAGTCAGGCACCCAATAAGGTGGTAGGGGAGTGGCTTGCAAAACAGGGCTACGACTATATCAAGCCGGAATTCACCTATGGGAAGTCCCGCATCGACTTTTATATGGAAAAGGGCGAACAGAAGTACCTGCTGGAAGTCAAAGGCTGCACACTGGAAGTGGACGGTATCGGCTATTTCCCGGATGCACCTACCGAGCGCGGCGTGAAGCACCTGCACGAGCTGGCGCAGGCACAGCAGGCAGGGTATCGGTGCGCAGTGGCTTTCGTGATTCAGATGGAAGGCATCACCGAGGTGCGGCCAAATGTCAGCACACAGCCGGAGTTTGGCACGGCACTGGCCGAGGCCAAAGCTGCAGGTGTGCAGGTGCTGTTTTTGCTCTGCCGTGTAGGGCGGGATAGTCTGGAAATCGTGGAGCAGAGGGAAGGGTGAAAAAATTTCAGAAAACCTCTTGACCCTGACGCGGCGTCATAGCGTATACTGTGGCTGTCGCAAGGGAGGACAGCAAGATGATGACAGTGAACGAAGTGAGCAAGCGGACCGGAGTGAGCATCCGGACCCTGCAATATTACGATAAAATCGGTCTGCTGCGCGCGGCGGGCCGTACCGAAGCAGGCTATCGGCTGTATGACGATGCCGCGCTGGAACGTTTGCAGCAGATCTTATTGTTCCGGGAACTGGAATTTCCGCTGAAGGATATCCAGAAAATCGTGGAGAATCCTGCTTTTGACCGGCAGAAAGCACTGGAACAGCAGATCACACTTCTGACATTGAAAAAGCAGCATCTTGAAGTTTTGATCGGCCTTGCGCAGAAAATTCGAACCACAGGAGGAAAGGTTATGGACTTTACCGCATTTGATACGCAGAAGATCAAAAAGTATACCGAGCAGGCCAAAAAGGAATGGGGCGAAACGCCGGAATACAAAGAGTTTGAGGAAAAAACTGCCCATAAGACCGAGAAAGAAGTCAAGGACATGAACAGTCAACTGATGGACATCGTGGCGGCATTCGGCGGGATGCAGGGCAAAGACCCGGCGGACCCTGAAGTGCAGGCACAGGTGAAGAAGCTGCAGGAGTTTATCACAGAGCACTACTACAACTGTTCCAAGGTGATCTTGAATCAGCTGGGGCAGATGTATGGGGCAGGCGGAGCATTTACGGAAAACATCAATGCTGCCGGCGGTGCCGGTGCCGCAGAATTTGCGCAGAAAGCCATTGAGATTTATTGCAAGTGAGCCCAAAAACGCTTTGCGTGATTCAGTTACAGAAATCATAAATAGGAAATGTTATCATATAGATACAAGAAACACACCGATAACATTCCAGTGGAGGATTTCGATATGAAGGCAAAGTTTTACATCTGCAATCACTGTGGCAACCTCGTCACTACCATCCATAATGCAGGCGTTCCGCTGGTCTGCTGCGGGGAGAAAATGAAAGAGCTGGTTCCCAATACGGTGGAAGCCAGCGGCGAGAAGCATCTGCCGGTGGCAGAGCTTTCCGGCAGTCGTCTCACGGTCACAGTGGGCGCGGTGGAGCACCCCATGGCGGATGTTTACTATATTCAGTGGATTTTTGTGGAGACTGAGAACGGCGGGCAGATCCGCTATCTGAATCCGGGGCGGGCTCCCAACGCGGTGTTTGAACTGGGAAGTGAAAGGCCGGTGGCCGTTTACGCATACTGCAATCTGCATGGGCTCTGGATGACGAAACTCTGATACAATCAAGGCAAACGGGGAGTGATTTGATGTCACTCCCTGTTTTTTTGATGAGAACTTTATGCGGTTCTTTTGGTTCGGAACTGTGTATAAATGGGATGGATAAAATGAGTAGGCACACTATATGCGTTTGTTGAACGCTGATAGCGTTCGATTTTTTGCGTGGAATCGTGAAAAGGAGACCTGTGAAAAACGTAGAAAAACGGACTATCTGCTGAACGGAGATGCGCCGCATAACAACCATCTGAGGGAAAGGCTGACGTTTCTTGCACAGGAATTAGAAAAGATTACGGCGGACCTCCCGGTATAGGGATAGGAAAAAGCAGAATCCTCTTTTTCAATGCCCAAAAGCGTGGTAGAATAGGGAAAAGATTCAGTATCTGAAAAAACGGAGCGCGCAACAATGAAGATTCTGGTCAGCGCCTGCCTGCTGGGCGAAAACTGCAAATACAGCGGCGGAAACAATTACAATCAGGCGGTTTGCGATTTTGCGCGGGGGCATCAGGTGGTTCCGGTCTGCCCGGAGGTGCTGGGCGGCCTGCCCACACCGCGGTGCCCGGCGGAAATCGTGCAGGGCGTTGTCACGAACAAAGAGGGCATCAATGTGGACCGGGAGTTCCGGGCGGGTGCAGCGAAAGCCCTTGCCATCGCAAAAGAAAATGGGGTGGAGCTTGCCATCCTGCAATCCCGCAGTCCCAGCTGCGGCGTGAAGGAAATCTACGACGGAACGTTTTCCGGGACAAAGATTCCCGGACGGGGTGTTTTTGCCAAGATGCTGATGGACGAAGGCGTCCGTGTTCTGGATGCCGGGGAATTGCCTAAAATTATCTTGAAAAATGAGGACGGAAAATGTCAATCAGACTGATTTGCAGCGACATTGACGGTACGCTGCTGCAATACGGAAAAAAGGAACTGGAAAGCGAGATTTTTGAACAGATACGGGAGCTGCACCGGCGTGACATTCTGTTTTGCCCGGCATCCGGTCGGCAGTATACCAGCCTGCGCAAGCTCTTTGCACCGGTGGCGGACTGCTGTGTGTTTCTCTGCGAAAACGGCGGCGTGATCTATAAGGACGAACAGTGCATCGCCAAGAATCCGATGCCCCGTGCATTGGCCGAAGAAATCGCCAACGACCTGTGGACCCGCAGCGACGGGCAGGGCGAAGTGATGCTTTCCGGCCAGAATACTGCATACCTGATGGAGCGGGGTCTGGGAATGCTCAAGCGTGTTCAGTTCATCGGGAACAATTATCAAATCATCCATGACCCTTCCGAGGTGCCGGAGGAGATCACAAAAGTATCGGTGTATCTGCACGAAGGCGTAGAATCTTACACGGAACGGTTTGTCCCACGATGGAAAGAGGCGAACTGCGCTGTGGCAGGGCCGTACTGGATCGACACCACCTTTGCCAACAAGGGCATTGGTGTGCGCAGCATCTGCAAAACTCTGGACATCGACCTTGCCGATGTGATGGCTTTTGGCGACAATTATAACGATGTGTCGATGCTGGACATTGTGGGTGTGCCCTACATTATGGATGGTGCCGCCGCACCGCTGCGGGAAAAGTACCCGAACCATACACCCCGCCCAGAGGATGTGCTGCGGGAGTTTTTGAAGCAAGCGTAAATTTGGAACGCGCACGTTCCAGATTTGAAATGATACGATACAAGGAAATATTTTGACATGACGAAAGTGCTTTTCATCTGCCATGGGAACATTTGCCGCAGCCCAATGGCCGAATTTGTAATGAAAGACTTGGTGGCCAAAGCCGGGCTTTCTGATAAATTTGAAATCGCATCCGCCGCCACCAGCACCGAGGAGATCGGCAACCCGGTCTATCCGCCCGCCCGGCGGAAGCTGGCCGAGCACGGCATCTCCTGCGAGGGTAAAACCGCCCGGCAGATGACCCGGCGGGATTACGAAACCTACGATTACCTGATCGCCATGGATCACAACAACCTGCGCAATATGGCGCGCTTTGTGGGCGGCGACCCGGAGCATAAAGTGTCTCTGCTGATGGATCATACCCGTCGCCCCGGCGATGTGGCTGATCCGTGGTATACCGGGGATTTTGAGGCTACCTGGCAGGATGTGCTGGAAGGCTGCACGGCTCTGCTGGAAGAACTGCGCTGACAGGAGAATTTTATGACAGAGCGTTATTGTGAGGGTGAACGGTTTACCGGCCTGTCGTTCACCGAGGAGGCTTTTGAGGATTGCGACTTTACCGACTGCGTGTTTGTGGATTGCACCTTTGCCAAGTGCGAACTGGATCATACCACGCTGAACGAGTGCAAATTCGTGCGGTGTGAGATCACAGGTCTGCGCAGTACCCATTCCTCGGTGCAGTCGCTGGATTTTGAGGATTGCCGCCTGAATGAAATCGAGTGGGCACCGCTGATGTCCAACGGTGCCTTCCCGGACCCTATCCACACGCTGAAAGAGTGCAGTCTGAAATATAACACCTTCACCGAAATGAACTTTAACCGCTTTGACTTTTCGGACGGCAACGAAATTGTCGGCTCTATGTTTGCCAAGTGCGAGATGCAGCTGGCGAATTTCAAGGGCGTGGAACTTCACGAAACGGAATTCTACCAGTGTGACCTGCGCAAGGCGGATTTTCGGGATGCTACAGGCTATAAGGTGGACATTCTGGGCAGCCGCCTGAAGGATGCGAAATTTTCGCTGCCGGAAGCGGTGAATCTGCTGGCAGATTTGAAGATCAAACTGTCGTAAGAAGGAGAAAAAATGCGTCAACTCATCATTGCCCGAAAAGATCTGCAGATGTCTCCCGGTAAGCTGGCGGCGCAGTGCTGCCACGCTTCGCTGGCATTCCTCACCGACCCCATCGGTATGGGACAGGGCGTGGAACCCATCGAGAAAGACGGAGAAATTACCGGCTATCGGGCAGAAATCATGTTGGAGAAAGCAACCTATGAAGAATGGTTCGATGGTTCGTTTACCAAGACCGTATGTGGGGCCAAGAATCGAAATCAACTGCTGAAAGCAAAAACAATTGCCGAAGAACTGGGCCTTGTGAAAAACCGTGATTTTTTCCTCATCCGGGATGCCTGCCACACCGAGCTGGAGCCGGAAGAATTTGATGAAAACGGAGAAGGCATGACCCTGACCTGCATCGGCTTCCGCCCGCTGCCGGATGAAATTGCACACCAGATCAGCCATAAATTTCATTTGTATTGATTCCTGATTTACGGAATACGAAAGAAAGTCCCGGCCATTCTCCTGTGATTTGCAGGAAAATGGCCGGGATAGTTTGCTTTTTATTGAAGATTCATCCATGCCGCCAGCGCGTCCGCCGTCTGCCGCTGTTGTTCCTCGGCAGAGATGGTGGGTGTGCCATCGCCCTTCTGGGCACCGTAACTGCCGAACCCGGCATGACAGCCGCCGTCAATGACCGTTTCGGTGGTGTCCTGTGGGAGGTTCGTGCGGTCGGCTTCGTATTTTTCGCGGTTCAGCACATCATCCTCGCTGCCGTAGGCGGCATAGACCCGCAGGCCGCTGTCGGTCAGGTCGGCGGTAGAGTAGGCCGCCAGCAGCACCAGACCGTCCAGTTCATCGGTGTGTTTGGCCGCGTAGCTTGCCGCCATGGCCCCGCCCAGCGAGTGTCCGCCGATGTACCAGTCTGTGACTTCGGAAAAGCGTTCCGGGATGCTGTCCGCCGCGTTCCTATCCAGCACGGCCAGATTGCAGGGCATCTTTACCAGCACGCACAGAATGCCGTCCTCGGCAAGGTCGTGCAGGAGAGGAGCATAGGCGGTGTTTTCCACCTTGCCGCCCGGATAGAAGATCAGCCCGGCGGTGGGAGATTCCGGCGCAAAGACCCAGTTGCCGTTCTGCTCGGTGACGCTCACCACGTCATCCGATACCAGCGCATCCTCGGCGGCGGGGTCTGCGTGGTAGTAGTCGCTGACGTAAACGCCGAACGCAACGCAGACGGCCAGCAAAACAGCCAGCAGGCAGAGGAACACTCTGCGGGGAAACGATTTTTTCTTCTGGTGCTTCATAGAACTCCTTTATTTTATAAGCACTTTCCGCAATCGCTGCAGCCGTTGCAGATCAACTTGCTGCCGCAGGTCTCGCAGTTTGCGCGGAAATGAGGCACATAGAGATCTTCCTGCGGGATGGGGTAGCCCCAGTCGTCCACGAGGTCAAAACGGATGGGACTTCCCTGAAAGTTCATACCGGATTTATAAGCCATCCGGCTTTGCAGCTGCTTGTTTGGCAGGTGGTAGCGCCTGCCGTCCTTGATGAACACAGTGCCGGTCTCGATAAAGCAGAAGGTCACATTGGCATCCACGCATTCCTGCCGGAGAGACTTGACCCAATCGAAATTGCAGGGGCGGGCACCATCATAGTTTTCGCCGCCGCAGATGACCTGCTCGATCTGCCCGGCGGAAAGGTACTGCCGGATGCTTACCGGTCCGATGAAGGGCGCGCACATGATGCCCTTGTGCTTGAAGGGCAGGTCAAACAGGATGGGAATGCGCTCATCGGCGCGGCGCTGATTTTCACAGGTGACGTTGAAAAAGATGTTGTCCCATCCGCTGCCCCAGTCCGGCGGCAGGCACTCCCGTACCCGCTGCGGCCGTTTGGTGAGCAGAAAAAACACCACATCGCTGCGCTGGCGCATGATGTCCCACGCCTCAGACCGCCACGGGTCGGCTTCTTCCAAGAAGAAATCCGAGGTCATGCAGACCCGGATCTGCTCACCACTCTGGATTTTGTAGTGTCCGGTGCGGTCTTTCTGGAGCGGATAGGAAAAGCCGCTTTTCGTTTTGTAGATCTCGGCTCCGTTCTGGTCCCGCATCCGGTCGAGAAAATACATGTAGCAGTTCTGGCAGCCCTCGCTGCACTTGACGCAGCCGTGCCATGGATTCCAGATGTCGTGCAGGAAGCTCACCTTCTTTCGATACCTATTATTATAATTATTATAATAGCTGCGCGGACAGGAAACAAGAGCACCCCTTGCACCGCCCCATCGGATGTGATAAGATTAAACAAAATTTAATAACGCTTTGTATGAAAACAACTTTAGATAGAATTCCAGGATGATACAACAGAAAGGAATTTGACTATGGCACGATATAGCGTGAATAATTATACGGTGGATGTGCTTTTGGCGGATATAAAATCCGGTAATATTGCGATTCCGGAAATGCAACGTCCATTTGTATGGGACGCAACGCAAGTGCGTGATTTGATGGATTCGCTCTATAAGGGCTTTCCGGTCGGATATATTATCGTATGGCAAAATCCAAGTGTAAAGTTGAAAGACGGAACAGTTGCAATAGGGAAAAAAGTTCTGATCGACGGGCAACAGCGTATTACTGCTATGGCGGCTGCAATTGTGGGACAGGAGGTTTTAGACAGCCACTATAAATGGAAACGGGTCTGTATTGCGTTTAACCCCATTGACGAAATATTTGAAGTGGCAAATTCCGCAAATCAAAAAAGCAGTAAATGGATTCCGGATATTGCAAAAGTGCTGGATGTGTCCTTTGGTTCTTTTTCTTTTGTGATGGAATATTGCCAGAAAAACGGAATTATGGACAAAGCACAGGAAATCAATGACACAATCAATCGGTTGAGGGCAATACAAAATAATAGCATTGGTGTTATTACGCTGGCAGAAGATTTGGATATTGACAGTGTAACGGAAATTTTTATTCGTATCAATTCTAAGGGTGTGGTTCTGTCGCAAGCAGATTTTGCAATGTCTAAGATTTCTTCGAATGAAATATATAATGGAAATGTGACCCGAAAAACGATTGATTACTTCTGTCATTTGTTGGAGTCTCCGGAGGATTTGAAAGAAATCAAGAAAAACGATGCTGAATTTGCGGCGAGACCGGAATTCGAAGCTATAAAGTGGGCAGCTGCAAAGAATGCACCGATTTATCGCACATGTTATACGGATATTCTTCGTGTTGCATTTACATATAAATTCAAGCGAGGAAAGCTAGCAGATTTGGTTAGCTTGCTTTCAGGTCGAGATTTTGAAACGCGTGAATTTAAGATCGAAATAGAAGAAAGGTCGTTCAATCAATTACATGAGGCAGTTCTGCAAGCGGTGAATCAGACAAATTACGAACGGTATTTGATGATTGTGCGCTCAGCGGGAATTGTGAAAAAATCGCTGATTCGTTCACAAAATGTTTTGAACTTTGGCTATGCGCTTTTTCTTGCACTTCGTGAGCGAAAAGTGGATAGTAATCAAATTGAAAAGATTGTACGCAAGTGGCTGGCTTTGTCTATTTTGACGGGAAGATATTCTTCTGGCTCGCCAGAGTCTGCATTTGATTACGACATTAAGAGATTCTTTGCTTATGATGATCCGATGCAGTACCTGAATATCACAGAGGCGGGCGAATTATCTGAGGCGTACTGGAAGGTAAATCTTGTTCAACGGCTGAACACATCGGTTGCGAGCAGTCCGTATTTTAATATGTTCCTTGTGGCACAGGTCAAGGCACACGATAAAGGCTTTTTGTCGATGGAAATTGATATTGAGTCCATGTTGGAAAACAGAGGCGATATTCACCATTTGTTCCCGAAAAATTACTTGATAAAAAATGGAATTGTGCAAGCACAATACAATCAAATTGCGAATTATGCTTTTATTCAACAGGAAATCAACATTAAAATTAAAGATAGTTCGCCAGCCCACTATATGACTGAAGTGATAGGGCAATGCAATACGAAAAAGCCTGTTTATGGTGGAATCATAGAACAAGATAGGCTGGCTGAAAATCTTAAACAGAATTGTATTCCAGACGGATTTGAAAGCATGGAGATTGGCGACTATCAGGATTTTCTACAAAGGCGTCGGGAACTGATGGCCGAGAAAATACATCAATACTATGATTCTCTCTGATTTCAAAGGCGAAACTTGATATAAAGGAATGCACTTCGCAATGTGGTCTCTCTGGGCGGCGACAGCGACACCCTTGCCTGCATCACCGGCGGCATTGCCGAAGCCTTTTATGGGATGCCGCAGGAACTGCGGGACGAGACTTTGAAACGTCTGCCGGAGGATATCCGGGAAGGATATGAGCTGTTTCGGTGGAACATCGGCCAGAGATAAGACATTCGGAGAACCAAGGAGCAGATACAACACACTCGTGATGTGAAGTATCTGCTCCTTGGTTTTTAATAAGACTCGATGAAGGGCGTCTTGCATCGGCCTGAAAAATCCGATATACTGAACCCAGAGAGTATATCGAATTTTTTGGGAAAAGGAGAGAACGGTATGGAACATCTTTATGAAAAGGCACTGGAAAGTGCGGAATATATCAAGACGCACACGAAAAAGCGCCCGAAGATCGCGGTGGTGCTGGGCTCCGGCCTTGGCAAGCTGACCGCGGACTTTACGGAGACGGAAGAACTGTCCTACAAGGATATCCCCAACCTCCCGGTATCCACGGTGGCAGGACACAAAGGTGCATTGTTGGCTGGCAAGCTGGGGGACACGGAAGTCTACGCCATGGAAGGCCGCTTCCATTTCTATGAGGGCTACTCCATGAAGGAAGTCTGCTACCCGTTCTATGTGTTCAAGCTGTTGGACGTGGAAAAGGTGGTGTTGACCAACGCCTGCGGCAGCATCAACCGGGAGTTTGCGCCGGGCACCCTGATGCTCATTACCGACTTCATCAACATGATGGGCACGAACCCCCTCATTGGCCCCAACGATGAGCGCTTCGGCCCCCGCTTCCCGGACATGACCGAACCTTACAGTCTGGAACTGCGGAACCTTGCCAAGCAGACCGCCGATGAACTGGGCATTGCCTACAAGGAGGGCGTTTACATGGGCTTTATGGGTCCTTGCTATGAAACGGCGGCTGAAATTCGCGCCTTTGCGGGGATGGGAGCCGATGCCGTGGGCATGAGCACCGTGCCGGAAACCATGGTCTGCAACTACATGGGCATGAAGGTGCTGGCCGTCAGCTGCATCACCAACATGGCCACCGGCATCCAGACGGTCAAGCATAGCCACGCCCGCGTGCTGGAGATCGCAAATCAGGCAGGCGATACCCTGTGCCGATGGCTGGGTGCGGTGATTCAGAGAATGGAGTAAAAAAGATGTGCTCTGTGTCAACGAGGTGGAAGCCTGCGCCCTTGCCGGAACCGAGACCTTTGAAGCGGACGCTGTTTTGACCCTGCTGCACGAAAAATACTCGCAGACCCGTCTGCTTCTGACAGCCGGTAGTGCGGGCAGCTACTATCTGGATGCAGAGCGGCGGCTGTTTGTCCCCTGCGAAAAGGTGCAGGCCGTGGATACTACAGCTGCCGGGGACACTTACAGCGGCTATTTTCTGGCGGGCCTTTGCAGCGGCAGTTCAGTAGAGGACGCTATGCGGCTTGCTACCAAAGCAGCCGGAATTGCCGTGCAGCGCAAAGGTGCAGCGGCATCCATCCCGGAAATCAAAGAGTTGAAATGAATGATACAGAAGGCCATGTGGATATTCTGGTCTGCATGGCGGGCACCGGCGGCACGGGTTTTGGCACAGCAAGTTATCTGCGCAGCCGCAACCCGAATCTGCAAGTGGTTCTGGTGCAGCCCCATCCGGACTCCCGCCTGACCCCGGAGCACCCGGATGCGCAGATCATAGATGGCGTTTTGCCGGCGTATGATGTGCCGGAAAGCGCACTTTCCGACTATCTGCGGCCAGACTGGAGCGATGCGTGCATCAATGTCCGCACCGAGGAAGCCTACGAAACGGCCCATGAGGTGCTGCGGGCGGAAGGACTGTTTCTGGGCACATCGGCAGCAGCGGCTTTGCACGCAGCGGTGCAGGTGGGCCGCAGACCGGAGAATCAGGGAAAGAACATCGTGGTCATCGTCCCGGACAACGGCATGAAATATCTGTCTACGCCGATGTGCCGGCAGAAATGATAAAAGCACGATGATGCGACTGAATTTTGAAAGATTGCATGGGATTTTATGAAAGTATTATTCTTTTATGAATTTTAGCGCTCTTCTGTTGACACTGCTAATGCGCGGTGCTATAACAGTGGCGTGCTCAGGAGGAAGGGCAAAAGGAGAGCCGCAAGGCTCCCCGGAAAGCCTTTCCGAGTGGACGCTTCAGATTTTTTGCCCCGACCCG
>OGGM01000792.1_pt1 | contig 16798 bp, 6 predicted proteins | sample 1571251 | NCBI WGS metagenome assembly OGGM01 (sample SAMEA2582076, study PRJEB24529) | metagenome | biome: Human gut stool | place: China | collected 2011 | reverse complement strand
TGCTCGACAATCCAAAAATAATTGAGAGGCTAGGACTTTTGTCCCAGCCTCTTTTCTTTTTCTTAAATCATCTGTAAAACCGCATAAAAATTGGAACTAGTTTCAGCTGAAATCGCTTGCAATTACTTAGGTAGCTGAGTATAATATAGTTAGAAAGATAAAGAAGGGATTGATACCAATGCCTTATCGAGTTAAAATTTAGGTTACTTCGTTTTAGGCCTGTTTTGCTGATATCTGTTCATGCTCTTATCGTAAAAGAGCAGTCATGTCGTGTGTGTCGGATCGGTTGGACGGTCGGGCAAACCTGCTTAGTTTGTCCGGAGACATAAGAAAACGTGGAAATAGTAGGTAGAAGCTTTTTGTAAAGGTTTTCAAACTTCAATGCGTCCAGTCGGAAACTAATCATTTGGATTTAGGATAGCAAAGAAAACCTCTGGTATTTTACACAAATACTATTAAATGAAATCAACATCATAAACATTGTTTTGTTAGCCAAAAGGTTAATTGCACCAAGTCAGTGAAGCAGACCAGGCCTCTAGTCCCGTAAGACTGGAGGCCATTTTTATAAAATACCCAGGAGGAGGTGAGAGTATGGGATTGTCGTATGCGCAAGAATATAGTTGTCGTGACCATTTTCGGCAAAGAGCTTTTGAGCGCTTTGGAGTAGATGATCAGCACCTGAACAGGTGGATTAACCAACACCTCCCCTCCCTCTCTCCTTATGATAGTAATGTGGTTCAACCAGCTAATACAGAAGCCTATGTAGCCAGTGATGGTGTCATCTTTGTCTGCAATATCAAAAGTCGGGAGTTTATCACCTGTTTTAAGGCGGTTAATTACCAAGAATCTAAGGAAGAAGAGGAAGCTTATACGGACATTCACGAAAACAATGTCGCTTCCTTCAAAAAAGATATGAACCACCTAGTCAATCGCTACCGACTCAAGGAAGCCAAAGAGCTGTTTGAAAACATTGGGGAGGACTTGGATGATTTTTATCGCCTGTCCCAAGCGGTCAAGAACGGCCAATTGAGCGAACGAAATAGTCAGCGCCTAGAGGAGTTGTTAGGCAAGTTTCATGTGATCAAGGCAGCCATGCGGATCATTGAAAATAAACGGGGAGATTACCATCTTTAGGGTCTTTTCCCCCTAAAAATAGGCGCCTAGAAGCCCTCTCATCTACTTCAGATGAGAGGACTTTTTTGCTGTGGAAAGCTTTTTGAAAAAAAGAGAAAAAAATTGTATAATAGAGTGGATATGCAAGTATTTGCAAAGCTGTAATTCGACTTGGGCAACCAAGGACCGTAAGTATTAAAATAATCACACTAAAGGAGACAACAGTGAGTAGTATTAAATTAGTCACTCTTGGCGGTGTTCGAGAAAATGGGAAAAATCTCTACGTTGCCGAAGTGAACGATTCGATTTTTGTCTTGGATGCAGGTTTGAAGTATCCAGAAAATGAGCAACTTGGGGTGGATGTCGTTATCCCCAACATGGATTATCTATTTGAAAACAAGGACCGCATTGCGGGTGTTTTCTTGACCCATGGTCACGCAGATGCGATTGGGGCCTTGCCTTATCTTTTGGCGGAAGCGAAAGTCCCTGTATTCGGGACCGAGTTGACCATTGAGTTAGCTAAACTCTTTGTCAAAAGCAATGACAGTGTGAAGAAATTCAACGACTTTCATGTCATCGATCAGAATTCTGAGATTGATTTTGGTGATGCTGTCGTCTCTTTCTTTCAAACAACCCACTCCATCCCTGAAAGTATCGGGATTGTGATTGGCACTCCTGAGGGCAATATCGTCTACACAGGAGACTTTAAATTTGACCAAACTGCCAGCGAGTCGTACGCAACAGACTTTGCTCGCCTAGCTGAGATTGGACGCGAAGGCGTGCTCGCTCTCTTGAGTGACTCGGCCAATGCGGATAGTACCATTCAAGTTGCTAGTGAGCAAGAAGTGGGTGATGAAATCCTGGATACCATTGCGGACTGGGATGGTCGTGTCATCGTAGCGGCGGTAGCCAGCAACCTTTCTCGGATCCAGCAGGTCTTTGATGCTGCGGCTGAGACTGGCCGTCGAGTGGTCTTGACAGGGTTTGATGTGGAAAACATCGTCCGCACAGCTATTCGCTTGAACAAATTGTCTCTTGCCAACGAAAAACTCTTGATCAAGCCAAAAGAAATGAGCCGTTTTGAAGATCATGAATTGATCATCTTGGAAACAGGCCGGATGGGTGAGCCGATCAACGGTTTGCGCAAGATGTCGATTGGCCGTCACCGTTATGTGGAAATCAAAGATGGGGACTTGGTCTACGTCGTCACAACGCCATCTATTGCTAAAGAAGCTGTGGTGGCTCGTGTGGAAAACATGATCTACCAAGCAGGTGGCATTGTCAAATTGATCACGTCAAGCTTGCGCGTGTCTGGTCACGGAAACGCACGGGACTTGCAGTTGATGATCAACCTTCTTCGTCCAAAATACCTCTTCCCGATCCAAGGAGAATACCGCGAATTGGATGCCCATGCACGAGTAGCGATGGAAGTCGGTATCTTGCCTGAGAACATCTTTATTCCAAAACGCGGAACGGTAATGGAGTACGAAAAGGGGGACTTCGTCCCTGCCGGTAGCGTCTCAGCTGGAGATGTCATGATCGATGGAAATGCCATTGGTGATGTGGGCAATATCGTCCTTCGTGACCGTAAGGTCTTGTCAGAAGACGGGATCTTTATCGTGGCGCTCACGGTGAATCGCAAAGAGAAGAAAATTATTTCCAAAGCGCGCGTGCACACCCGTGGTTTTGTCTATGTCAAGAAGAGTCGGGATATTCTTCGTGAAAGTTGCGAATTGGTCAACCAAAGTGTTGAAGACTATTTGGCACAAGACAGCTTTGACTGGGGTGAGTTAAAAGGTTTGGTACGCGACAACTTGTCTAAGTTCTTGTTTGAACAAACCAAACGCCGTCCAGCCATCCTACCAGTCGTGATGGAAGTGAAATAATAGAAGAAATGGAAACGCTTGGCGGCCCGAGGCTTGCCGAGTGTTTTTAACAGTAGAAAGAGGAAATCAAATGGCAGTTATGCAGATTGAGTATTATTCAGAAGCCTTGAAGATGGAGTGGGGCGTGTCCGTCCTTTATCCCGATGCATCGCGCGTGGAAGATCCAGCGGATACGGATATTCCAGTTCTCTATCTCTTGCACGGGATGAATGGCAACCACCACTCCTGGTTGAAGCGGACTAATGTGGAGCGCATTTTGCGAAATACCAATCTGATCGTGGTCCTGCCTAATACCAATAATGGCTTTTACACAGATACCCAGTATGGCTACAACTACTACACGGCTATTGCGGAGGAATTACCAGAGACTCTTTCTCGCTTCTTCCCTAATATGACCAAGAAACGGGAGAAGACCTTTATTGCTGGCCTATCCATGGGTGGCTATGGATCGATGCTCTTGGCTCTCAAGACCAATCGTTTCTCCCGTGCGGCTAGTTTTTCCGGTGCTCTGAGTTTCCACGATCGGGACTTTGAAAATAATGACTTGGAACAACCAGCTTTTTGGAAGGGAATTTTTGGAGAGATTGAGGATTGGACGACCAGTCCCTACTCGCTAGAGACTGCTGCCAAGAAGTTTTCAGATAAGAAAACCAAACTCTGGATCTGGTGTGGGGAGCAGGATTTCCTTTATGAGGCCAATAATTTTGAAGTCAAGGAACTAGAAAAGTTAGGTTTGGATGTCACCTATACCCACAGCCCAGGCAAGCACGAATGGTTCTACTGGGAACGTGAGTTAGAGCACTTTTTACAAACCCTACCAATCGACTTTGAATTGGAAGAACGGTTAAGTTAAGATACAAAGCCCGTAAAATGCAAAGTGAAAATAGGAAATTGTCGCCGGGAGCGAAGCTCACAAGAGAATTTATCTTTTTCACATAGCATTTAGGGCGTGTTCGTTTAATAAGATACAAATAGATTAGATATCAGTCAGAGCATTTGTTCTGGCTTTTTTCATATATATAGGAAGAAAGACTAGAAAGGCCACTTATTCATTTCAGTCCTGCTTTCTTTGTGGTATAATAGGAACGATTGAAAAATGAGCTAGAAATAGCGAACAAGATAAGAGGAGAGAAATATGGCAAAAGATATTCGTGTGCGTTATGCACCAAGTCCAACTGGACTACTACACATCGGAAATGCTCGTACAGCATTGTTTAACTACTTGTATGCACGTCATCATGGTGGAACCTTTATCATCCGTATCGAAGATACGGACCGTAAGCGCCACGTCGAAGATGGAGAACGTTCACAGCTTGAAAATCTTCGTTGGTTGGGCATGGATTGGGATGAAAGTCCTGAGACGCATGAAAACTACCGCCAGTCTGAACGTTTGGAACTCTATCAAACATACATCGACCAACTCTTGGCGGAAGGAAAAGCCTACAAATCTTACGTCACTGAAGAAGAGTTGGCAGCTGAACGTGAACGCCAAGAAGCAGCTGGGGAAACACCTCGCTACATCAACGAATACCTTGGCATGAGTGAAGAAGAAAAAGCTACTTATATCGCAGAACGTGAAGCAGCGGGCGTGATTCCAACGGTTCGTTTGGCGGTGAATGAGTCTGGTATCTACAAATGGCATGATATGGTCAAAGGTGATATCGAATTTGAAGGTGGTAATATCGGTGGTGACTGGGTTATCCAAAAGAAAGATGGTTACCCAACTTATAACTTTGCCGTTGTGATCGATGACCACGATATGCAAATCTCTCACGTTATCCGTGGGGATGACCACATTGCCAATACACCAAAACAGCTCATGGTCTATGAAGCTCTTGGTTGGGATGCACCTGAGTTTGGTCACATGACTTTGATCATCAACTCTGAAACTGGTAAGAAGTTGTCTAAACGCGATACCAACACCCTTCAATTTATCGAAGATTACCGTAAGAAAGGTTACCTTCCAGAAGCAGTCTTTAACTTTATCGCTTTGCTTGGTTGGAACCCTGGTGGGGAAGACGAAATCTTCTCTCGCGAAGAACTCATCAAGCTCTTTGATGAAAACCGTCTCAGCAAGTCTCCAGCTGCTTTCGACCAAAAGAAAATGGACTGGATGAGCAATGAGTACATCAAGAGTGCGGATCTTGCGACCATCTTTGAAATGGCCAAACCATTCCTCGAAGAAGCAGGACGTTTGACAGACAAGGCTGAGAAATTGGTGGAACTTTACAAACCACAAATGAAGTCAGTGGATGAAATCGTTCCATTGACAGACCTTTTCTTCTCAGACTTCCCAGAATTGACAGAAGCAGAGAAAGAAGTCATGTCTGGTGAAACAGTGCCAACTGTACTTGAAGCCTTCAAAGCAAAACTTGAAGCCATGTCAGACGATGAGTTTGTGGCAGAAAATATCTTCCCACAAATCAAAGCAGTTCAAAAAGAAACTGGGATCAAAGGGAAGAATCTCTTTATGCCAATCCGTATCGCCGTTTCAGGTGAAATGCATGGTCCTGAATTGCCAGATACCATCTACTTACTTGGACGCGAAAAATCTATCCAACACATTAAAAAAATGTTGGAAGAAATCAGATAATTATCAGAAAAAGCCCCGATAAAAGGGGCTTTTTGTTTTAGCTCTAAAATTAAAGTATTATAGGAGTTTTTCAAAAAATTGCCCCGGTTTGACAAATTGATCCTACTGAAAACGATTTTATTACTATCTAAAACAAAAATTATAAAAAAATAGCAATAATTAAGGATAATTGCTTCCAAAAATCGACAGATTGGTCTATAATGTAAGGGAAATAAAAAATGTAATAAGGAGATAGAAATGTTTTTTAAACGTTCTAATGGTGAATTCCGTGAAACGGATCGAGTGACTCGTTTCAAATTGATCAAGTCAGGTAAAAACTGGTTGCGTGCAGCGACTTCCAACTTTGGTCTTTTGAAAGTCATTCGTGGTCAAGTTGAAGAGACGGTTGTAGCTGAAGTGCGTGAGGACGCAGTATCAGTGAAAGAAATGACAAGCCGAGGCTTGCTCAAGGGGATCGTAGCAGCAGGGGCTGTTCTTGGTGCAGCTACAGTAGCGAACACTGCAAAAGCTGATGAAACTGGATCAGACGTTGCGACTGCATCTGAGCTTTCAAGCGAAGCTCTTGTAGAGCAAGGAAGTACAGTCCTTGGTACAACTTCAACAACAGAATCTCAGTCTGCATCAACAACAGAATCAACTACTGAGTCAACAACAGAATCAGCTAGCGCTTCTGCATCTGCAAGTGCTTCAACCTCTACAAGCGTATCTGTATCTCACTCAGCTTCATTGAGCGAACAAGGTTCAGCAGAACTTTCAGCAGCTTCAAGCGAATCAACTGTAGCAGCTGGCTCTGAAGCAAATGTAGAAACCACTACAACTGTAGCAAAAGCTGAAGATAAAGTTGTTTTGGAACAAAACACTTCAGAAGCAGCATTGTTGAACAAGATTGCAGGAGACTACTCAGCAACTGTTTCAGCTCCAGAAAAGAAAGCAGCACTTGAAGCTGCCATCGCTAAAGTTCAAACTGAATTAACAGCAAGCAACAGCTTGATCAACGCCAATGCTTCAGCGCAAGCATACGCAGACCAACGCGAACGCTTGAGCAAGTCAGTAGATGACATGATGGCAACTTTGACCGCAGCAGGCTTTACTGGTAATACAACAGTCAATGGTGCTCCAGCAATTTCAGCACAGTTGGCACCAATCTCAACAAGCACTACTGGTAGTGTAGATACTAACCCAGTTATCTCAAATGCGAACGGTGCAACGATTGAAGATGCAGCCTTCAACAAAGCAGGCTATGCTTTGGATCCAAATGCTGATCGCTTTACTTTCGGTGTATGGCAATTCCTTAAAACTAACCACGCTACTGGTGCTAAAACAAACTTTGATTACTACGCTACTCTTTCAGTAGACCGTTCAGCCATCACTGGTAGCCTTTCAGCTAATCCAGATGTTTACTTGCGTATTGTGAAGAAATCTGATGGATCAGAAGTTTACACTCGTACCATCAAAGCTGGAGAAAGCAACATCTCCCTTCCAAGCTACATCACTAACAACAACTCTGATGTAACGAACACTTTGACTTACACAGGTGCTAACGGAAAGGATCCAGGTAACGTAACCTTCTCATTGGTAAATGCGAAGCTTGAGTATGAAACACTTCAAATCCGTGATACCAACTACCCAGGTAACGAAGGTGAAGACAAACAAAACGTTCAAACTTCTGTTCCTTATGCTAAAGTTGATCAAACAACTTACTATAGAGTTGTTGACAGCAGCAAGTACACAGAAGGAAAAACATACACACCAACTGGAAATGAAACAGTTCTTGCAAGCTATACTCAAACAGGTCTTGCAGGGCAACAATTCACAGCCTCAGGAAATCGTGATGTTGCTGGTTACAAACCTGTAGCTGCCACAACAGATACAACTCAAAAAACTTCAGGTATCCTTGGTAAAGGTGTTGTTGGACAAAAACTTGTCGAACTTCAAGGTGGAGCAAACCACTACTATGTGAAACGTATTTCTGAAATCGTTGATACTGATGGCTCAACTGTAACGAAATTCTACGCCCTTGATCCATCTCAAGTGAACAATTTTGCTACATCAGATATTGGTACTGAAGATGTATCGAAGTACACACTCATCTACACAAGTAAAGTGAATAAGGCTGGTGAAGAGTGGAAGGCTGATGAGACTAAAGTTACAAAAGTAAACAGTAAAAATGGTGACTACTATCTTGAAGTCAACGAAACTGCTGGAAGCAAATCACTCATTATCACTGGTTGGTCGTCTACTACTGAGACAGATACTTATAAACAAATGGACGGAACTCTACATACTTATCCACGTCCATTCAAAGGTGCTCCAAGCACATCATTGACACCTGCCGGAACTGGTAATAACAGTTACAACGTAATCGCTGGTAAAGTTCCAGAAATCCAAGCAGAAGGATCTGTTGCGAATGACCCAACAGCACCAAACGGAAAAGTATACTCTAATTTGAAGGGGTACTCATCATTCTCAAATAACTACTCAATTGCATCAGCGGTTAAACCATCAACTGATGTGAACTATTACTTTGTTAAGTCTGAAGGTAATGTTTACGTTCACTATAAAGACACTGAAGGTAACACAATCAAAGCATTTGTAACAGATGAAAAAGAACAACCAGTAGGTAAAGACTACGATACAGTAATCGATAACCGTCCACAAACAATCGAGTTCCAAGGTAAAACTTATGAGTTGGTACCAGCAGGAACTTACACAGTAGGTGAAGTAGATAACCAAGGCCACCTTAAATCATCAGATGCAACAACTGGTAAAGTAGCTGAAGAAGATAAAAATGTAACGTATATCTATAAAGTGAAAGAAACACCAAAAGAAGGTGAAGTTGTTATCACTTATGTAGATACGAAAGGTAACGAAATCCAAAAATCTCGTCAAGATACACCTAAATCACCATATGATACACCATATGATACAACTGAAAAAGGTGAAAAACCAAATATCATCAAGACCACTGATGGTAAGACATATAAGATTGTACCTAAAGGTGATTACCCAGTAGGAGATGTTGATGAAAACGGTCATTTGAAATCTTCAGATCCTATTACTGGTAAAGTTGACAAACCAAAATCAACCATTACTTACGTTTATGAAGAAGTTGGAAGTGTCTTTGTTCATTATAAAGATATTAACGGAAATACGATCATGGGATCTGTTATTGATGAGCAAGATCAACCACTTGAGAAGGATTATGATACTGTAGTAGATAATCGTCCTAAAGAAATTAAATTTGAAGGTAAAACTTACGAACTTGTAGAAGCTGGTAATTACCCAGTAGGTCAAGTTGACAGCCAAGGTCACTGGACAGGTGATGATGATACGACTGGTAAAGTGGCTTCAGGTGAGAAGAATGTTACTTATATCTATAAGTTGAAAGACGAATCTCAATCAGATTCAGGTTCAAATTCAGAATCAGCATCAGAATCAGCTTCACAATCATTATCAGAAGTTGTATCTAACTCACAGTCTGTATCAGAACAAGCTTCTACATCATTGTCTGAATCGGCACAGGAATCAGCATCAGTTTCAGCATCTGAGTCAGCATCGTTGAGCACATCAGCGCAAGAGTCAGCTTCTGTATCAGCAAGCCAATCAGCATCGTTGAGCACATCAGCGCAAGAGTCAGCTTCTGTATCAGCAAGCCAATCAGCATCATTGAGCACGTCGGCTTCAGCATCAGCATCAGTATCAGCAAGCCAATCAGCATCATTGAGCGCATCGGCTTCAGCATCAGCATCTACTTCAGCAAGCCAATCAGCATCATTGAGCACATCGGCATCTGAGTCAGCGTCAGTATCAGCAAGCCAATCAGCATCATTGAGCACATCAGCATCTGAGTCAGCAAGCGTATCTGCGAGCCAATCAGCATCATTGAGCACATCAGCTTCTGCATCTGAATCAGCTTCGCAATCTATTTCAGAATCACAATCAGCTTCAACAAGCCAATCAGTTTCTGAATCAACATCAGCGTCTGAGTCAGCATCAGTATCAGCTTCAACATCAACGTCTGAATCAGTATCAGCATCTGAGTCAGCTTCAGCATCATTGAGCGCATCGGCTTCAGCATCAGCATCTACTTCAGCAAGCCAATCAGCGTCATTGAGCACATCAGCATCTGAGTCAGCAAGCGTATCTGCGAGCCAATCAGCATCATTGAGCACATCGGCATCAGTATCAGCATCTGAATCAGCATCAGCATCTGAATCAGTATCAGCATCATTGAGTGCATCAGCATCTGAGTCAGCATCAGTATCTGCGAGCCAATCAGCGTCATTGAGCACATCAGCGTCTGAGTCAGCAAGCGTATCTGCAAGCCAATCAGCATCATTGAGCACATCGGCTTCAGCATCAGCTTCTGTATCAGCTAGTCAATCAGCGTCATTGAGCACATCAGCGTCTGAATCAGCATCAGTATCAGCTAGTCAATCAGCGTCATTGAGCACATCGGCTTCAACATCACTTTCTACATCTGTATCACAATCAGCATCTAACTCTTCATCAAATTCTGAAAGTGAAACTCCTAAACAAGGTGAAGTAATCATCACTTATGTAGATACAAAAGGTAAAGTGATTAAAGATCCTCGTCAAGACACACCAAACTCACCATATGATACTCCATATAACACAACTGAGGAAGGTGAAAAACCTAAAACAATCAAGACTCCAGACGGTAAGACTTATAAGATCGTACCAAAAGGTGACTACCCAGTAGGTAAAGTTGACGAAGACGGACACTTGGAATCATCTGATCCAATTAAAGGTAAAGTTGATAAACCTAAGTCAACCATTACGTATGTTTACCAAGAAGTAAGTAACGTATACGTTCACTATGTAGATACTGAAGGTAACACGATCAAGGCATCTGTCACTGACGAAAAAGAACAACCAATTGGTAAAGACTACGATACAGTAGTGGACAACCGTCCACAAACAATCGAGTTCCAAGGTAAGACATACGAATTGGTACCAGCCGGTAACTACCCAGTAGGTCAAGTCGACGAACAAGGTCACTGGACAGGTGATGATGCTACAACTGGTAAAGTTGCTGAAAAAGATAAGAATGTCACTTACGTCTACAAACTGAAAGAAGATCCAACGAAACCTAAAGAAGGTGACGTCATCATCACTTATGTAGACGAAAATGGTAAAGAAATTCAAAAACCTCGTCAAGACACACCAAACTCACCATATGACACACCATATAACACAACTGAGGAAGGTGAAAAACCTAATACTATCAAGACTCCAGACGGTAAGACTTACAAGATCGTACCGAAAGGTGACTACCCAGTAGGTAAAGTTGATGGCGATGGACACTTAGAATCATCTGATCCAATTAAAGGTAAAGTTGATAAACCACGTTCAATCATCACTTACGTTTACAAAGAAGTGAAGGAAGAACCAACTCAACCTAAGGGTAGCGTATACGTACACTACAAAGATACTGAAGGTAACACCATTAAAGAATCAGTAACAGATGAGTTAGACCAACCAGTAGGTAAAGACTACAACACTGTTGAAGACAACCGTCCACAATACATTAGATTCGAAGGTAAAACTTACGAAATCGTACCAGTCGGAAACTACACAGTTGGTAAAGTAGATACTCAAGGTCACCTTGAATCAACAGACCCAACAACTGGTAAAGTGGTTGAAGGACGTAAAGACGTTACTTACATCTACAAACTTGTCGAAGAACCTGTACAACCTAAGGGTAATGTATACGTTCACTATGTAGATGAAAATGGTAACACGATCAAGACTTCAGTAGTGGATGAAAAAGACCAACCAGTAGGTAAAGACTACGATACAGTTGTGGATAACCGTCCTAAGACAATCACAACTGCAGATGGTAAAGTCTATGAATTGGTACCACAAGGTAACTACCCAGTAGGTAACGTTGACGGTGAAGGTCACTTGACAACAACTGACCCAACAACTGGTAAAGTTATCGAAGGTGATAAGAACGTTACTTATGTTTACAAACTTGTGAAGACTCCAAACGTTCCAACACCAAACACTCCAGTGCCACCAACTCCAACACCAAATACTCCGGTGCCACCAACTCCAACACCAAATACTCCGGTAGATCCAACACCTAATAAACCAATGGATCCAACACCAAACACACCGGTAGATCCAACACCTAATACACCAGAGAACCCAGTTCCTGAGCAACCAGCTAAACCAGCTCCAGCTCTTGAACAACTTCCAAATACTGGTGAAACAGGATCTGTAGCTTCAGCTCTTCTTGGAGCAGTTGCAGGGGTTGCAGGGGTTGCAGCACTTGGAAGCCGCAAAAAAGAAGATGAAAAATAATCTTCTACCCTAATTTGATTCGGTCATTTCAGGTATGTGGGAAATGAAAAAGGATCCAAAAAGAGAACCTCCGGGTTCTCTTTTTGTGTGCTGTTTTTTATGTTAAAAACTAGTCTTAATTAGTTACTTTTGGGGAAAATTAGTGTATAATAACTCGATATCTTATTTTTAAGGAGCGGACATGTTTTTTAAACGTTCGAAGGGTGATTTTCGCGAAACGGAGCGAATCACACGTTATAAATTAATCAAATCAGGAAAGAATTGGGTACGGGCATCTGTCTCGCGGTTAGGCCTATTTCGTGTCATGCGAGGTGGTGTAGATGAAAACATCGTGGTTCAATATGAAGCATCATCACACTCTATGCCTACGGATCTGGTCAAAGGGATGGTTGTGCTAGGGGCTCTGGCTGGGGCGACAACGGTTGCTAATCCAGTATTTGCCGAGGAAAATGAGATGAATGCGACTGTTGGATCTGAAATCAGTCCGTCGACCGGTGTAGCGGGTTCGGATAGTCTTGTATTGGGGACGACGTCAAACTCAGATTCTGTGTCAGCCAGTCAATCTATAAGTGAATCTATCTCATTTTCAGAGTCAGCTAGTGACAGCCTTTCTCTGTCTCAATCGGTATCTTTGAGTGAATCTCATGGTGTCAGTGCTTCAGCGAGTCCGTCCACTTCAGAAATTGCTAGTAGCAATCTCTCAGAGAATGATACTATTCATGCAGCTACTTCTGAAACGAGTGAGAAAGTAGCAGAGGCTCAAAACAATCGCTCGGAAGACCAGGTGAAGCGTCTGCAAGTTTTGGCTTTGGATTTATACACCTATCGTGCGCAGGCTTTGGAAATCCCTGGGACAGAATCTGCTATTGAAAGTGGAGATCTGGCTTTAGAAGCTATTCGTACAGGCTTATCCAATCCGGCAATCCAAATGGATGCCGTGGAAAGCCAGGCTAAGAGTGCTCGCAATCGCTTGGTTAATGCGGTGCTTCGTGCGACATCTGGTCAACGGGATCCGCGAAATGGGAATCGTATTGATACGGATACCAGCCTTCGTGCGCCCCAATATAATTTAGGTCCAGCCAATAATGCCTTGATTTCTGTTTATAATTCAGATTACCTCAATTATGCTTATAATGTTGTGGAAACCATTCCTACACGAAATAGTATTAAAAGCATTGGCTACGCTTCTGGTAGTGATCGTGTGAATGGCATTAATGTTCCTCAGACGTCGGCCTTGAAAAATAGTGCAGTGGCCTTTAATATCATGGGAACTGTTGGGCAGACAGAGGTCGTAACGCCTGGGAAAATTTATAATGTTTCTTTTGTAGTGACCAATACGGCTAGGCAGTCAGTGACACGAACGCTACGCATTCAGGTTTTGCCGCAAAATGATGGCATTCGTAATCCGATTACGGCTGTGACGACAGCGACTTTTGTCAATGATACTACTAACTTGGCCCAGGCTGAAAAAGAGAAGATTTGGGAAGCGTTTAAGACTGCTAACCCCAATATTGCCACTTCAAAGGACTTTAAATCTTATTCCGTTTCATCATCTGGTGTGGTGACCATTACCTATAAAGATAACACTACAAATGATGTGACGGCTCCAGTGAAGCGACTTGCAGCACCAACTGTTGAAACGAGATTATTGGATAAGGCTTACACACAGACGCCTGTAACGGTGACGGGAGCTGAGCCAGGTTCTACAGTCGTTCTATACAATAATGACGACGAAGTGGGAACAGCTGTGGCAGATGCTTCGGGTCAAGCGATTGTGACGCCGACTGTTAAGTTACAAACAGGTGGTGTAACAGCCAAAGCTCGCATCATGTATGGTGATTATGCGGTGTATTCAGATGCCAGTAATTCCGTGGCTGTAACTGACGGAACGCGTCCTGAAGTGACGGCTAAGTTGACCGTCAATGGTGTGGAACCGAAATCAACCCCTCTTGAAGGTGGTGGGAAGAATTATACTATTTACGCTGGTGATGATGCGGTTGTGACTTTCACGGCAACGGATGACAGTGGCAAGCTTAAAGAAATGAAAGTCGTTGCACGAGCGGATCTGAATGACAATGCCTTGAACGGCAATTTCTTTGGTAGTAGCCAGTATGGGACAGGTGATATTGCTCCTATCACGGGTGATATTACGGCTACCAGTGCGAACCCTGCAACCATCACAACGACCATTCATTTGAAGGATGATCTTTACCATACCTACCGAAATACATGGCAACGCAACGTAGCGGCTATTGACAATGCCTCCAATATGAACCGTCCAAATGGTTTGGGTGAGATTCGGATTACTCAGGGGCGTCTCGCTGATCGTACACCAGGTGTGGCGCCGACAAGCACTATTCAGGTGACGAGTCTAACTGCATTGACAGATGCAGATAAGAGCAAGGTGATTGCTGCTGTATCGGCTGTTAATCCAGAGGTGGCCAACCGGATTAAGTCCTATACGGTTAATAGTGATGGTACAGTCACCATTACTTATAAAGATAGTACGACCAATGTCGTAGCGGTGAAACTGTCAGATAGCGATCACAGTCAGTCTGTATCAAGCAGTCAGAGTGCATCTACGAAGACTTCGCAATCGATCAGTCAGTCTTTAAGTGCGAAGCAATCTCAGAGCGTATCGGCTCAGCAGAGCGTTTCATTGAGCCAGTCACTGAGCTCGGTTCGCTCACAAAGTTTGTCAGCTTCACTAAGCCAATCAACTTCTGCAAGTGTCTCAGCTCAAGCTAGTTTATCTCGCAGTCAATCGTTGAGCAAGGAGGTTTCTCAATCTCAATCCGCTTCAACGAGTCAATCTGTATCGACAAGAAAATCTGAATCTGTGAAAGTTTCGGAATCAGCATCCGCAAGTGTCAGTGACTTGCAGTCTGCTTCGGTATCAGCAAGTGTATCCAAAGTGGTTAGCCAGTCTGTCTCAAGTTCGACATCCGCTTCAACGAGCGCCTCTGTTTCAGTGAGTCAGTCAGCATCAGCATCGCTTTCACAGTCGGTATCAGAGTCACTAAGTCAATCGACTCGCGAGTCGGCTTCAAAATCAGTGAGTCAATCGCAGTCGGAGTCTGCATCAGTATCTTTGAGTGAGTCCGCTAGAAAATCAGCATCGTTGAGCACTTCCGTATTAGAGAGTCAATCAGCCTCTACTTCGGTGTCGGTTTCAACATCTGAGTCGGTGTCGACTTCCGAATCAGTATCTGCATCTGAGTCAGTATCGACTTCCGAGTCAGTATCTGCATCTGAGTCAGTCTCAACATCTGAATCAGTGTCAACATCTGAATCAGTTTCAACGTCCGAATCAGTGTCAGCGTCTGAGTCGGTATCAGCGTCTGAGTCGGTATCAACATCCGAATCTGCATCTACATCCGAATCAGTATCAACATCCGAATCAGTCTCTACGTCTGAATCATTGTCAGCGTCTGAATCAGTTTCAACGTCCGAATCAGCATCTGCTTCTGAATCACTCTCGACATCCGAGTCAGTATCAGCGTCAGAATCAGTATCTACATCAGAATCGGTTTCAACCTCTGAGTCAGTTTCAACCTCAGAATCAGTATCGACTTCAGAGTCTGAATCAACATCTGAGTCTGTATCGACATCCGAGTCGGTTTCAACGTCCGAATCAGTCTCAACGTCTGAATCAGTGTCGACATCAGAATCGGTTTCTGTATCTGAATCAGTGTCTACTTCGGAATCAGCCTCTGCATCAGAGTCAGTTTCAGCGTCAGAATCAATCTCGAAATCTGAGTCAGTGTCTATTTCTGAATCAGTCTCGACGTCAGAGTCAGTTTCAACATCTGAATTAGTATCAACATCCGAGTCAGTTTCAGCGTCGGAATCTGTATCAACGTCGGAATCTGTATCAGCATCGGAGTCAGCATCAGCTTCTGAATCGGTCTCAGCGTCCGAGTCAGCATCTACATCAGAATCGGCCTCAACATCAGAGTCAGTCTCAGTGTCTGAGTCAGTATCTACGTCAGAATCGGCATCAGAATCAGCCTCAGCGTCAGAATCAGTATCGACATCTGAGTCAGTTTCAGTCTCTGAATCGGTATCGACGTCAGAATCGGTTTCTGTATCAGAATCAGTGTCTACTTCTGAATCTGTTTCGACTTCCGAGTCGGTTTCTGTATCTGAATCAGTATCTACGTCTGAATCAGTATCTACGTCTGAATCCGTTTCAACATCCGAGTCAGCGTCAACTTCTGAGTCAGTCTCAACATCCGAGTCAGCGTCTACATCGGAATCTGTATCAACGTCTGAGTCAGCATCTGCGTCCGAGTCAGTATCAACGTCTGAATCGGTATCGATGTCCGAATCTGCATCTACATCCGAATCAGTATCAACATCCGAATCAGTCTCAACATCTGAGTCAGCATCTGCGTCCGAGTCAGTCTCAACATCTGAGTCAGCGTCTGAATCAGTGTCAGCATCTGATTCAGTATCAACGTCCGAATCAGTCTCGACTTCTGAATCGGCATCTACATCAGAATCAGTTTCTGCATCTGAGTCAGCGTCAACGTCTGAATCAGTATCAACCTCTGAATCGGTGTCTACGTCCGAGTCAGTTTCAACATCCGAGTCAGCGTCAACTTCAGAATTAGTATCGACCTCTGAGTCAGTTTCAACGTCTGAATCAGTATCAACCTCTGAATCGGTGTCTACGTCCGAGTCAGTCTCAACATCTGAGTCAGCATCTACATCAGAATCTGTATCAACGTCCGAGTCAGTTTCAACATCCGAATCAGTGTCAACATCCGAGTCGGTATCGACATCAGAATCGGCATCAACATCCGAATCAGCTTCTGCGTCTGAGTCAGTTTCAACATCCGAATCTGCATCTGCTTCTGAATCACTCTCGATA
>OGGM01000785.1_pt1 | contig 17092 bp, 10 predicted proteins | sample 1571251 | NCBI WGS metagenome assembly OGGM01 (sample SAMEA2582076, study PRJEB24529) | metagenome | biome: Human gut stool | place: China | collected 2011 | reverse complement strand
CACCCGCTAATGTCATCACGCCTTTTGCTTTTACTGGCGTGATTTTCTCCAGCATCTGTGACTGGCTCTTCTGGGATAACGTACCAAGCCTAAATTTCTGGATTGGTTCATTAGTCATTATTGTTGCCGTCAGTTTGCTTGCTAGAATGCGGGCGAAAAACTAATTTCTTACCTTTTTATATTCCTATAATAGACACACACTTCCCTTAAATTTGCTTATCTTTAACTCATTAGAGGTCAGACCACTTTGCAAAACTTACACTTATTTACATTGTCGTAAATATGGAGTCCACAATAAATAATTATAATTAAACATAGTAGAAGTTAATATGAAGTCTCTATCCCATGTCTTTAAGGCTGTGCTATTAGTAGGCATCAGTACCTCAGTAGTACGGGTTGCCTATGCCCAAAATTCCTCTATTGATACCGAACGAGAAAATATCATCATTTTCTCTCGTCAAGGAGAGGCCCAATTAAATCAAGCCATTCCAAAACTTGAAGCCTTATTTAAGAGGACAAACGATATTAAAGTGCGCGATGATTTAATTACACTCTATCTGAGGACGAATCAATCCGCTAAAGCACTTTCACTTTGCGAAAGCTGCGCACCCGCGCAATTTTCCCAAAATGAACTGGAAAATTTAGGCAAAGCCGCTCGAAATGAAAAACAATACGACCGTGCCGTTGCATTCTATTCCCAATTGCAAAAGCAATTCCCTGATAATCCTAATGGATGGCTTGGTGGCGCATTAGCCTCCACTGAAACCAAAAACTACACTGCGGCAAAAAATGCACTGAATGTTTATAAGAAACGTTTTGGACAAGATAATGCTTATCTTGATGCAGAAAGTTATTTACTTGATTTCACCGAACCCGACATGGCTAAACTTGGCCGTTGGCAACGTCAGTTAGAACAAAATCCGAAAAATATCACCTTAATGAGAGAGTTGTATCGTTTAGCATCGAAATACAACCTTCAACCATTACAAGAGAAACTACAAAAAACCTATCCTGATCAATTCAATCAAAAAGACATGATGTGGTTTGAGCATGGTAAGACGATTACCTCTTCAAAAAATGCAACAACGCCTGCACAACAAGAAAAATCATTTGAAGAATTGACCGCACTTTTGAGCAAAATTAACCCTGAACATCCTTTGTATCAGCAAGCATTGCAAGATCGTTTTGTGATGGGTGTTCGCTTGAATAAATTTGATGAAATAGAAGACGACTTCAATACATTACAGGCTCAATCTAATGTGCCTGCGTATTTAGAAGAAGCCTTTGGTGATTATTGGGCAGCAAAAGGCTCACCACACAAAGCATTAGCGATTTATCAATCAATTGAACAGCAAACCTTAAACAATAAACTCACTGTGAGTGATGGTTTACTTCATAAACTCTCTCTGACCTCAAGCGATGCGGGCAAGTTTGAATTGGCGCAACAATATTTAGAGCGTATGAATTCAAATGTTTATATCAATGACTATACCCGAACATCAAAAATTCTGAATCCAGGCTACGATTCTCGCTATTTTGGTTTGGTACGTTTAGCTTTATGGCGTGGTAACAGCAAATTGGCTCAGCAACTTATTGATGATCGTCTATTTAACAAAACACCTGGTGATCCATGGGTGATGTTGCAAAAAGCAGAACCTGAGCGAAATCGTGGCAACTATGATGATGCCAAATTATGGGCGGAAAAAGCCGGTTATTTTTTGAGTAAAAATGATCAGCAAGAAGCCCGTAATAACCTGGCTGAAACGGCCTTAAGTCAAAATGATTTACCAACAGTTTCAAAAACGATTGATGCAATGACTGAAGAACAACGTCAGTCAGCGCAATCCCTTATTAAGCATTATGAACAAGCACGTTCTGGCAAAGTTGTAGGGAGTGTCGGCTTACAGCATCGCACCTCACCAATAAGTTATAGCAATGAAAGTAGTCAAGATTATGCAATTTACACACCGAAAACAGCAAATGGTCACGATCTCTACGTTCATTACTTAGAAACTCGCTCCCCTTATGACAAAGAAAGTCTCATTTCTCGCCGAATTGGTGTAGGAACAGAACTCAATTTCTATCCACTCCAAGTAAAAATGGAAGGCGGGAAAGGCATTAAGCTTAATGATAAAGCCTATTTCTCTACAGAGGCAAATTATACCCTCAACCAACATTGGTCATTTAATTTAAATGCCAATATTAATGGTAGTGGCACACCAGTTAAAGCCATCAATAAAGGTGTGTATACCAAAGATATTGGTTTCTCTACCACGTATTCCTATTCCGATATTTTCCAAGCCGGACTAGGTGGTGGCGTCATGAAATTTGATGACGGCAACTTAAGAAAAGAAGCCAATTTTTGGTTAAATCTCAATACATTCAAACATGACCGTTGGGCGCTAACCAACAATTTCAGAGTCGATTACAGCAAAAATAAAACCATTGATTCTGCTGAATATTACAACCCATCAAAAGCAATAAGCTTGGAATTCGGTGCGGATTTAAGTTACTACCAGCCACTTAATTATGGCTTAGTCTTAAATCATCACCTGAAAGCCAGTGTGGGTGCTTATAAACAGGCTGAACTCAGTCGAGAAAAAATGTGGTCGATTAGCTACGGACACCAATGGCGTGTGGGTAAAAAATTTGGCGTGTCTTATGAAATCGGTCGTAAAAAGAATATTTACGACGGCAGTGCTGAATTCAACAATTTCGGAAATTTAAACTTCTCTATTTATTATTAAATACTTAAGCGGTATAACTTTATGAGATCTCTAAAACATTTTGCAAAAATCATTATTTGCACGCTTTCCCTTTTTTCGTCTTTTGCCTTTGCGCAAGATCGTTATGGCGTATTAGCTTATCACTCTGTGGTAGATGAAAGTGCGGCTGAAAATCAAAAACAGTATTTTCCTCAAACGATTTCTGCCCAAATGTTAATTAAACATTTTAATTGGCTAAAAGAAAACGGATACAACGTGATCAGTTGGCAGCAAGTTATCGATGCTGAAAATGGTAAAGGTACATTACCTGATAATGCGGTATTACTAAGCTTCGATGATGGCTATGAGACTATGTATAACGTGGTCTTTCCTCTATTAAAGGCCTATAACTACCCCGCTGTTTTTGCGCCAGTGACAGGCTGGTTAGATACGCCGGCAAATCAAAAGATCGCTTATGCCGATAAAATGCTAGAGCGTTCTGTTTTCGCGACTTGGGCACAAGTGAAAGAAATGGAACAAAGTGGACTCGTTGAAGTAGCCTCACATACTCATAATCTTCATAACGGTATTAATGCTAACCCATCTGGTAGTCAATTGCCCGCTGTGATTGCGCCTGAATATAAAAATGGGAAATATGAAACAGAAGATGCCTACAAAAACAGATTAAAATCTGATTTTGCTCATACGGTTCAAACATTAGTCAATCATATCGGTAAGAAACCACGTGTAATGGTATGGCCTTATGGACAATTTAATGATATTGCCGTGCAAATTGCACGACAAGCTGGAATGCCACACTATTTCTCATTGGGTGAGAAAATTGTTAATAAAGTTGGCGATAAACACATTGGACGCTTATTACTTAATGCAGAAACCGATCTAAATACCGTTAAAAACTATCTCGATGGCATCGATGAAAGCAAGCCAATTCAACGTGTGGTGCATGTTGATTTAGATTATGTCTACGATGCGAATAAAGCTCAACAAGCCAAAAACCTTGATAAGTTAATCGAGCGCATCTCTCGCTATGGCGTAACGACAGTTTATCTTCAAGCTTTCTCCGATCCAGATGGAGATGGTGTAGCCGATGCCCTGTATTTCCCGAATAAATATCTTCCTGTACGAGATGATATTTTTGGTCGAATTGCCTGGCAATTACAAACGCGCGCAGGCGTAAAAGTCTACGCCTGGATGCCTGTACTCGCCTTTGATTTACGCAAAAGCGTAAAAGAGGCGGAATATGTCATTGATAGCCGAACGGGCAAGCCATCAACAAAGGCTTATTTACGCCTTTCACCTTATAACAGACAGAATATTGAAATCATTAAATCCATTTATAACGATTTATCATTCTACGCCAAATTTAATGGCATTTTATTCCATGATGATGCGTTCCTAACCGATTTTGAAGGCGCAGAAGGTGATCATGCTGAAGGTATGGTTAGCCCACAAGCAAAACAAAAAACGCAAGATTTAATCCAATTAACCCATCAACTCACCGATGCGTTGAAACCTTATTTTTTGCGAGGTTCATACTCACTTAAAACGGCCCGTAATCTTTATGCATCAGTAATCACCAATCCCAATGCAGAAGAATGGTTGGCACAAAACTTAAAAACGCTCACTGACAATTACGATACCACGGCCATTATGGCGATGCCATATATGGAAAATGAGCAGCCTATTTCACAACAAGAAGCCTATCAATGGTTTGCTTCTCTTATTGAAAATGTGAAAGCTCAAGCGCCATTAGATAAAGTCTTATTTGAATTCCAAGCGGTAAATTGGCGAACTCAAAAGCCAATTCCTGAATCCGAATTGATTGATTGGATGACGCTATTGCAAAAAAATCATATTTATAGCTATGGCTACTATCCGGATAACTTTTTAACAAATCAACCGGATCTGAACAAAATGAAACCGTATTTTTCTGTAAATACGAATGCAGGAAAAAAATAAGGATTGATCATGAACCAACAATTCTTAGAAGCAGTGAGTATCTTCGTATTCATGTATCCTGCCGGAATGGCAATATATTGGGTGACGGCAAGTTTGTGTTATTACCTTTTTATGGAAGGAAAACTCGGACAACCGACTTTCCAACAAATGCCCAAAGAACGCGTGCCAATGGTCAGCATTATGGTGCCTTGTTACAACGAAGGGGACAACTTAGATGAAGCTATTCCTTACTTGCTTCAACTTCGATACCCAAACTATGAGCTGATCTTTATCAATGATGGCAGTAAAGATAACACGGGTGAAATTATTGAACGTTGGGCAAAAGCTGATGAGCGCATCGTGGCGCTTCACCAAGAAAACCAAGGTAAAGCCAGCGCATTAAATCATGGTTTGTTAGTTGCTAAAGGTGAATATGTAGCCTGTATTGATGGCGATGCCGTATTGGATTTCGATGCGATCGATTACATGGTGCAATCCCTCGAATTAAACCACGCTTATGGGGCCGTTACCGGCAATCCACGCGTACGCAACCGCAGTACTATCTTAGGTCGTTTACAGGTTTCTGAATTTAGCTCCATTATTGGCCTAATCAAACGTGCTCAAAGCCTGATGGGAACCATTTTTACGGTATCTGGCGTATGCTGTCTATTCCGCAAAGATGTGATGGAAGAAATCGGTGGTTGGAGTACCAATATGATCACCGAAGACATTGATGTCAGTTGGAAAATTCAAACGGCCGGTTACAACATTATGTATGAGCCTCGTGCCTTATGCTGGGTATTAATGCCTGAACGTCTTTATGGCTTATACAAACAGCGTTTACGCTGGGCACAAGGTGGAGCCGAAACCATTCTCAAATATTTTCCTCAGGTCTGGCGTTGGAGAAACCGCCGTCTATGGCCAATGTATGCTGAATATTTTGTTACCGCAACTTGGGCAATCTTATTGGTTGCGCTGGTTGCGCTTGCACTATACCGCAAGATTACTTTGGGTATAGGTATTCAAAACATGGAGCTGTTTGAAACAAATATCTCGATCATGTTTTTTTCCTTCTTCTTACAGTGTCTCTTAAGCTTATACATTGATTCACGTTATGAAAAAGGATTGATCCAATATGGAATTTCCTGCATTTGGTATCCCTATGTTTATTGGTTACTCAATACGGTAACGTTACTCATTGGAATCCCAAAAGCGATTTTTAGAAACAAGTCCAAGCTAGCTGTCTGGACAAGCCCTGACAGAGGAGTTTAAATAATGGCAACCGCCACTTTACAACAATTGATGGTTATTAATAAAGGTAGCAGCCTTCCCTTGCTGATTAAAGCCAAAAGCTTTGTACTAGATCTAGTCACCTGGGCTTTATGGGCTTATATCATCACTTTTGTCGCGAGATATGCGGAACGCATCTTCACTAAACCGATTCTGGAAAGTTTCTTTTTCGTTGATGTGATCAGCATCATGTTTTCTGTCTCTGCGGTATTGGTTATATTGGCTTATATTTGGTCTATTCTCACCGTAGCAAAAGAATAGCTCGCAAAATACTTAATATAAAAACCGCACTTTGGTTTACAAATCAAAGTGCGGTTATTTTTAGAAATGTTTAATTAGATACGATATTCTCTAATTAAGCTTTTGGACCTGCTGCGATAAGCGCTTTACCTTCTGCGTTAGTCGCATATTTCTCGAAGTTTTTCACGAAACGTCCTGCAAGGTCTTTCGCTTTCGCTTCCCATTGTGCTTTATCCGCATAAGTATCACGTGGATCTAAGATCGCAGAATCTACGCCAGGTAATGCTTTTGGAATCGCTAAATCAAAGATTGGTAACTCGCCCATTTCTGCTTTTTCGATAGAACCATCTAAGATTGCATCGATAATACCACGAGTATCTTTGATTGAGATACGTTTACCTGTACCATTCCAACCAGTATTCACTAAATACGCTTCTGCTCCAGCAGCTTGCATACGTTTAACTAACACTTGAGCATATTGTGTTGGGTGGAGAGTTAAGAACGCTGCACCGAAACATGCTGAGAAGGTTGGAGTTGGTTCAGTAATACCACGCTCTGTACCGGCTAATTTAGCGGTGAAACCAGATAAGAAGTAGTATTTGGTTTGCTCTGGTGTCAATTTAGACACTGGAGGTAACACACCGAATGCATCCGCAGTTAAGAAAATTACTTTTGTTGCGTGACCAGCACGAGATACTGGTTTAACAATATTATCAATGTGATAAATTGGGTAAGACACACGAGTATTTTCAGTTTTAGAACCATCATCGAAATCAACTGAACCATCTGCACGAACCACTACGTTTTCTAATAACGCATCACGACGGATTGCACGATAGATATCTGGTTCATTTTCTTCAGAAAGATGGATGGTTTTCGCATAGCAACCACCTTCGAAGTTGAAGATACCTACATCATCCCAACCGTGCTCATCGTCACCGATTAATTGACGTTTTGGATCGGTAGAAAGCGTTGTTTTACCTGTACCAGATAAACCGAAGAACACCGCTACATCACCATCTTTACCAACGTTTGCTGAACAGTGCATTGCACCTACACCTTTAAGTGGTAGGAAGTAGTTCATCATTGAGAACATACCTTTCTTCATTTCTCCGCCGTACCAAGTACCACCGATTAATTGGATACGCTCAGTTAAGTTGAATGCAACGAAGTTTTCAGAGTTCAAACCTTGTTCTTTCCAGTTCGGGTTAGTGCATTTAGAACCATTCATTACCACGAAATCTGGTTTAAAGGTTTTTAGTTGTTCTTCTGTCGGACGAATGAACATATTTTTCACAAAGTGTGCTTGCCATGCTACTTCAGTCACAATACGTACCGCAATACGGTCTTGTTCACTTGCGCCACAGAAACCATCAACCACGAATAAACGTTTGCCAGAAAGTTGTTTAGTCACAAGACCTTTCAAGCTTGACCAAGTTTCTTGAGTCATTGGTTTGTTATCGTTTTTCGCCACATCAGAAGTCCACCACACAGTATCTTTTGTGGTATCATCTAAAACGATGTATTTATCTTTCGGTGAACGACCGGTAAAGATCCCTGTATCAACAGCCACCGCGCCAGTTGTGGTAAGTGTACCTTTTTCAAAGCCTTCTAAGCCGGGTTTTGTTTCTTCTTCAAAAAGTTGTTCATAACTTGGGTTATAAACCACTTCTTTTACATCATGAATACCAACGGCTTCAAGTTCTTTAATTACATTTTTAATGTCAGTCATAGTTCACCTCTTGATTAAAGTTTAAAAATTTTTCCTGCGGTTATTGTAGGGGAATTGCCAGAAAAAAAATGTTAACTAGATCAAATTTTTGAACATTTATTGGAAATTTATACCTCTTTTTAGGGTGTTTTTCGGTGTAAAAATGAAGTGCGGTTGATTTTACCTTTACTTTTTCGATATAGTGATAACCATTCTCAACCTAAAACTTAAATAACAATGCTATTATTCCTGCGTTTACCTTTTTTATTTGTTCTGCTGATGTTTACACAAAGCACGCAAGCTGAACCCGATTTTAAAATTCCACCTATTCAAGAAAGCATGAAAAAAATGTATCAAATTCAACAAAAAGATTTTACTTTTGAAGGCAAGCATTATCGTTTGTTTATTGCTGTTCCACCGAAAACGTCGAAAAAACTGACCGCACTTTATACGCTAGATGGTAACGCTCAATTTCCAATAGCAGTGAATGCTGTCAATCCTAACAAACCTCTCCCCCTTATTGTGGGTATCGGTTATGTATCTGATAAAGCTTATGCGATTGAAGAGCGCACGAGAGATTACACTTTTCCTGTAGAAGGCAATGAATTTGCCAAAGGAGGGAAAGCCGCCGATTTTTTACGTTTTATTCAACAAGACGTAAAGCCTTATATTGAGCAGCATTTCGATATCAACAAGGAAAAACAATATTTCTTTGGCCATTCTTTTGGTGGGTTGTTTGGATTATACGTGCTCTTCCATCAACCGGATTTATTTCAACATTACACATTGGCAAGCCCGTCTCTCTGGTGGGGGAATGGCTCATTTTTACCTCAACATGAACCTTGGATTAGCCAAAAACCATCACATATTCTGATTACATTAGGCTATTACGAAGAACATCCTGAACAGGATCCGAATATGACTGAAGAACAATTACAGCGTATTAATCAACGGAAACAAATGCGAACAATCAATGCGCATCAATTGGCGGAAATATTGGAAAAACAAGGCAATTCTGTGGAGTTTATTTCCATTCCCAATAAAAATCATGGGGGCTCAATTCCAGACGCAATCAAACATTGCTTGGAACAAGTGCAACAATAAAACGTCCAAAAAATTTGACCGCTTATTTTCTCTTCATTTTCCGTGGTTCGAAACCTTCCCACGGTTAGTCAATATTTGACTAGAAAACAAAACTAAGGATGTTTATGCAACAAAATAAAAAAGCCCTTTTGATTTTTTCAGGCGGCCAAGACTCTACAACTTGCCTATTTCAGGTCATCGCAGAATTCGGCAAAGAAAATGTCGAAGTAGTGACCTTTCAATACGGACAACGTCATGCAATTGAGCTAGAAAAAGGGCTTAACGAATACTTAGCAGAAAAAGGACTAGCAAATGTTTAAAATTGCAAAAGAATTCGGTTTTGATATGGCACATATGCTTAATGGGCATGATGGCAAAATGAATTTAATTAGAAACTGTCACTCAATTAGGTCAATTAAATCTTCGTGCTAATAAACCTAAATGGCAGTTAAGCCTTCAAACTCATAAGATTATTGGCATCGAGTAATATCTTTTTAATATCTTTCTGAGAAGAATCAGGCGATTCTTCTCAAATTTGCCTTTCTATTTTCTTCAAAAACTAAAAAATATCGCTATTTATTCAGTATTTTCGTGAATTTTACATTATTTCCACACAATTCTGTGAGGTGATTCACAAATTCGAGAAAAAAGCATTTACTTTTCCCTCTGTTGATTTTATGTTCATTAACAATCTTGTAACAAAGCAACAAGGGGTGATTACTATGTCCTTCCAACTTTCTAAAACCTACCGTCCTGAACGACAACTCATCACCGAAAACTATCGCTTAGATGAGAAAACGGCAGTAGATAACTTGCTTAAAACCTTAGATTTTACCCAAGAACAAGAAAAACGCATTACTGACAATGCGATCAAACTTATTAACAAACTTCGCCATCTTAAACAAAAACAATATGGCGCAGATGCCTTAATGCAAGAATTCTCATTAAGCAGTGAAGAAGGTGTCGCACTAATGTGCTTAGCTGAAGCGCTGTTACGTATTCCTGATGCAGAAACCCGCGATGATTTGATTTATGAAAAATTACGTGATGGTAACTGGAAATCTCACATTGGTAACGCTAACTCATTTTTTATCAACGCAGCCAGTTATGGCTTAGTTTTCGGTAAAAAAATTAGTGAAAATTTAGACGAAAAAAGCCTCGCAAATGCGTTAAGCCGTAGCTTTGCTCGCTTCTCTGCCCCGATTATGCGTACGCTCATTGTAAAATCCATGCAAATCTTAGGAAAACAATTCGTAACTGGCGTTACCATGCAAGAAGCGCTAACGAACATTAAACCTCGTTATGAAAAAGGCTTTACCTTCTCTTTTGATATGCTTGGTGAAGCAGCCATGACCCAAGCGGATGCAGATCGTTATTTTAATGATTATCTCCATGCCATTGAAAGTGTGGGGAAAGATGCTGCAGGTCGCACTATCTATAATGGTAACAGTGTTTCCGTTAAACTTTCTGCTATCCATCCAAAATATTGGCGTGCGAAATATGATCGTGTTATCGACGAGCTTTATCCGCGCGTAAAAGAACTTTTCTTACTCGCCAAAAAATATAACATCAGCGTAAACATTGATGCAGAAGAAGCTAGCCGCTTAGAGCTCTCTCTTGATTTAGTCGAAAAATTACTAGATGAGCCAGAACTCAAAGGCTACAAAGGTATTGGCTATGTTGTTCAAGCCTACTCTAAACGTTGCCCATTTGTGTTGGATTACTTAATCAATCTTGCTCGCGAAAAAGACGGTTACTTGATGATTCGCCTTGTAAAAGGAGCTTATTGGGATAGCGAAATAAAATGGGCGCAAGCGGATGGCTTAGATGGCTTCCCACTTTATACTCGCAAAAATCACACCGATATCTCTTATATTGCCTGTGCGAAAAAATTACTTGCTGCTCAAGATGTGATCTATCCACAATTTGCAACTCATAACGTACAAACCATGTGTACGATCCACGAATTAGGTCAAGGCAAACAATTTGAATTCCAATGCTTACATGGCATGGGTGAAAACTTATACGACAACATTGTTGGCAAAGAGAATTTTAATCGTCAAGTCCGTGTTTACGCACCTGTAGGTACACATGCGACCTTATTAGCTTACTTAGTTCGCCGTTTATTAGAAAACGGGGCAAACTCATCATTTGTTCATCAATTGGTCGATGAAAATATTCCGGTAGAACAATTAGTGATTCCGCCTTGGAAACTTTATGAGAAATCTAATGGTGAACCGAATAAATTAGTGCGCAATCCACTTGAGCTATTTAGTGATCGTAGAAACTCTGCAGGTTTTGATTTAAGCAACGAATTTGAGTTAGCTAAATTAGAACAAGCATTAAACGAAGCACCTATCGAAAATGCGCAATCACTCACGGTGCTGGCTAATGCAGAAAACTTAGCTGCACATACCGTCGTCAATCCAGCTAATCTGAAAGAGAACTTAGCGGAAGTTGCCTTCTTAAACCCAACTGAAGCACAAGCTGTGTTTAACGCGGCAAATAATGAGACATGGGCAGCACAAAGCGCAACTGAACGAGCAAATGTATTACGAAAAGCCGCCGATTTATATGAAGAAAACTTCGGCTTATTGATGAAACTTGCCATTGTTGAAGCGGGTAAAACATTACCAAATGCAATTGCAGAGCTACGAGAAGCGGTCGATTTTCTCAGATATTATGCAAATCAGCTTGAATATCTCGCCAAAGATCAACACTTGGGTGCACCACGCGGAAAAGTTCTCTGTATTTCGCCTTGGAACTTCCCTTTAGCTATCTTTACTGGACAAGTCGCTGCAAGCCTTGCAGCAGGAAATGCGGTAATTGCTAAACCAGCAGAACAAACTTCTCTTATTGCATATGCAGCAGTAAAACTTTTACACCAAGCAGGCGTACCAAAAGAGGCATTACAATTGGTGCTTGGAGCTGGCGATTTAGGAGCGGCATTAGTACAACAAGCTTTTGATGGCGTTGTGTTTACTGGCTCAACTGAAGTTGCAAAATTGATTGAAAAACGAATTGCACAAGCGGATAACGATCCTGTTTTAATCGCTGAAACTGGTGGACAAAACGTATTAGTATCTGACTCTTCTGCATTACCAGAACAGGTTGTTGCAGATGTTTTAAGCTCTGCATTTGACTCTGCTGGTCAACGCTGTTCTGCGCTACGTATCTTGTTATTACAAGAAGATGTCGCAGATCATTACTATAAAATGATTACAGAAGCGATTAACGAATTTAGCCTTGGTGACCCTCGTTTACTCTCAACGGATATTGGCCCTGTAATTGATCAAGAAGCAAAACAAAACCTAGAAAACCATAAAGCGAATATGCGGAAAGTCGCTCGTGCCTATGTCGAATTAGAGGCACCAACCAATGGTCATTTTGTCGCACCAGCAGTCTATCTTTTAGATAATCTTAACCAATTACAACGTGAAGTGTTTGGTCCTATCTTACACATCGTGCGTTATAAAAAAGAGAACTTAGTTAACGTACTCAATGAAGTTAATGCGAAAGGTTATGCGCTAACTGGTGGTTGCCATAGCCGTATCCGTAAACAGATGGACTTAGTTGAAAAACATCTCAACTGCGGTAACTTCTATATTAACCGTAATATTGTTGGTGCAGTTGTGGGCGTACAACCATTTGGTGGTCATGGTCTATCTGGTACAGGCCCGAAAGCCGGTGGCGAATTCTATTTGCAACGTTTAACAAAAACAGACCGCTACTACAGCCAATTCGGCGATGAAAACACTCTGGGTAATGCACAACCTGTTTTAGACAGTATTACTGGTGAACGTAACTCATTAGCTTACCTGCCTTCTGAAGTAGCAATTTTAAATGGCGATTTAGCTGCATCAGAAAAAGCTGCCAATAAACTATTGGCAAAAGGCTTTACGATTTTAGTTGAGCTAAGTCATCCATTAGCTAAATCTGATAAAGCTGGCGTACGAGTTGATACTAAATTAGACCACTGCCAAAAAGGTATCTACTTAGCAGAATTAAGCAAAGAACGACGCCAATGGTTAGCTGAAAACAGCTCAGCTATTTTTAAATGCTATGATTGGCAAACTACCCAAGATATTTTACCGCTATACGATGAGTTCTCTCGCAGTTACAACACCACAGCTGCTGGCGGAAACACATCGTTAATGTCTTCTGAAGAACATTAAGAAGGAGTGATTTATGCAAATCTACATTACCTTTGGGCTCTATTTGCTCGTTATTTTAGGCATTGGATTATATGCCTATCGTTCCACGCAGAATTTTGACGACTATATTCTAGGGGGGCGCAAAATGGGCAGTTTTGTTACTGCCATGTCTGCTGGTGCATCAGATATGTCCGGCTGGTTATTAATGGGATTACCTGGAGCAATTTTCCTCTCTGGTTTATCCGAAGCTTGGATTGTTGTTGGGTTAACTATTGGGGCTTATTTGAACTATCGTGTTGTTGCTGGCCGATTGCGTATTTTTACTGAAAAATATAGCAACGCCTTAACGTTACCGGAGTTCTTTGCACAACGTTTTCCACGTCAGAAAAAAGCACTGAAAATCATCTCTTCAGGTATTATCTTGTTCTTCTTTACCATCTATTGTGCCTCTGGAGTAGTGGCTGGTGCGAAATTATTCCAAAGCCTATTAGGCATGGATTACACTACCGCGCTTTGGTTTGGTGCGATTGCGACCATTAGCTACACCTTTATTGGTGGGTACTTAGCAGTTTCTTGGAGTGATACCATTCAGGCTTCATTGATGATTTTTGCTCTAATTCTTGCTCCTGTGATGGTTATTCTCTCGATCAGTTGGGATGATCTCACAATGGCACTTGAAGCAAAATCTGCTGTAACAGGTATTCCTTATAGTAACTGGTTGCACAACGTTTCTGGTATTGGTGTAGTGTCTGCCTTGGCATGGGGTTTAGGCTACTTCGGTCAACCACATATTTTGGCTCGCTTTATGGCTGCAGACTCTGTTGCTTCTTTAAATAAAGCACGCAAAATCGGTATTACTTGGATGATCCTTTGCTTAAGTGGTGCAGTTGCTGTCGGTTATTTTGGACTAGCTTATTTCACTGAAAGAAACATTGACCTTGCGAATGCAGAATCTGTATTCATTGAATTATCCAAAGTCATGTTTAACCCTTGGATTGTCGGCATCATATTATCTGCAATTCTTGCCGCAATTATGAGTACCTTATCTGCGCAATTATTGATGTGTTCTGCGGCTATTACAGAAGATTTCTATAAAGGTTTTTTCCGTAAAAATGCCTCTAGCACAGAATTAGTTTGGGTTGGTCGCTTAATGGTGTTACTCATCTCTGTCATTGCTATCGTTATCGCACATGACCCTAACTCAAAAGTGATGGGATTAGTTTCGTACGCTTGGGCTGGCTTTGGTGCTGCATTTGGACCAGTTGTGATTCTTTCTCTCTTTAACCGTAACATTAGCTCAAAAGCTGCATTATGGGGAATGCTATCTGGCGCTATCACCGTCGTTGCATGGAGCCCACTCATGCGCTATCTAGGCTGGGACGATTTATCCAAACTTTATGAGATTATTCCCGGTTTCTTAGTTTGCTCATTTATTACTTTAACATCATCTGTCTTTGCACCTGTTCATCCAAAAGTGCAACAACAATTTGATGAAGCCCTAGCAGAATTTGAAACAAGATGCTAACTTTATTTAACAAAAAACTAAACAAAATGATCTAACCCCAAAAAGTTAGACTGTTATTTAAAGGACTGCTTTCGATATTGTATCGGACTCAGTCCTTTTAATTTTAATTGGATTCGTTCTTCAATAGTACTGGACATAATCATTGATAACCTTTTCAAGTTCATCAATGCCAGTAAACGATTTTCTGTGAAAGCAAGATTTTCGTAATGTTCGAAATAGAAATTCACGACTTGTTGTTTGAAAGGTTAATTGTATTTAGTCATAAAAAATCTGCACCTTAATCAGTTAGAAGTTTAGTCTAACTTTTGGGGTGCAGATCATGAACGGGGATTTTTCTTATTGTGCTTGTTTGAGCTTATTGATGGCTTCTTTATTGAAGAAGTAATGTGTGCCACAACATTCACACTGCATATCAATGCTACCTTTATGCTCTTCTAAGATTTCATCAATTTCAGTTTCTGGAATCAGCAATAATGCTGCACCAGAACGTTCAGGTGAGCAACCGCAGAAGAAAGAAACAGTTTGCGGTTCAAAAACTTCCACTACTTCTTCATGATATAAACGATAAAGCAATTCTTCTGCGGGCAATCCAAATAACTCCTCATCTTTTACGGTTGATGCCAATGTGGTTAAATGCTCAAAATCCTCTGGCGTACCTTGACCATCTGGCATGATTTGCAACAGCATCCCTGCAGCAACTGGTTTACCTTCATATTCACCTGTGCGAATAATAAGTTGGGTTTGTAATTGCTCTGAACGAACAAAATAGTCTTCTAAACATTCCGTAATCGTTGGTTTATCTAAACCGATAACGCCTTGATACCGCTCACCTTCAGTTGGAGCAATCGTAATCACTAATACGCCTTTGCCGATCATATCATGAAGGCTCATACCGTCTTGAATATCGCCTTGTACACGTGCTAATGCACGGATCTGTTGTTGGTCATTACCATTTACTAAAGCTAATTTTAATGGACCATCACCTTGAATTTGAACAGTAATATTACCGTTAAATTTTAATGTTGCAGTCAATAAATTAGTCGCCACCATCATCTCACCTAATAAGTTTTGTACCGCTTTTGGATAATGATGAGTATTCAACGTATCAGTAAAAGTTTGGTTTAATCGCACCCATTCACCACGCACGGCACGGTTTTGGAAAAGGTAGCGGTAAAGTTTGTCATTGTCTTGAGTGTAATTCATTATTTGTTCCTATTTATTCTTTGAGTAAAAAGCGCGGTCAATTTTTCGAATAAATCGTAAACATTCAAAAAAGATGTCATTTTGTTACCGCACTTTGCGCCTGAGCAGTATTATGGGGGTGAAAATCAAAATTACAAGCCAAAAAGAAAAGCGGATAGCTTTCACTATCCGCTCACTTTATAAAATTAAACTGATAAATTACCAGTATGCACGTAAACCGATAACAGTTTTGAAATCACGGCTACGATCAAGCTGTTTACCTGCGTCATCAAAGGTATTCTCGTATTTAGTACGAGTCGCTTGCCACTCAATGAATGGTTTAACTTTTAATGAACCTTGATTATACACATAGTATTCAGTACCCACTAAGAATTGGCGATCTGTTGATTTGGAATATGCAGAACCCACAGGTAACGTTTTCTCAGTTTTATAAGAATACATTGCATATACGTTCCAGTCTTCATTTAAACCTTGGCGAATTACTGCGGTTACTTCATTATTTTTTACCTTGTTACCTGCGCCATCTTTATTTTTAGTATCTTTGTGAGCAAAGTCTAAACCATAAGTAGTGTGAACAAAGTTATATGCTAAGCCTAAAGCATAAGCATTGCTGTAGTATGCTGTTTTGTCAGCATTTTCAGAAATTTCACGAGTGAAACCTGCTGCGACAGTTACATTTTGGATACTATCAATTTCATGATCAAAGATAAGACCTGTACCCCAAGTGTTTTTACGGTTATTTTTTAAATCTACGTTTTTGATGTCACGTTTGCTTGAACCGCCATAGTACGCACCAAATTTCACTTTATTTGAGCCGTAGTCACCATTATAAACATATTGTGCTACACGACGAGCTGAAGTCTCTAATAAACCATCAGTCAAGCTATAAGTATTTGCTAAATCACTTTGTGTTACTTCATCAGTGATAGTTACCATGTTACCGTAAGTTAACTCACCGAATTGTTTGTGGCCAAAACCAGCATAAAGTTGACGAGTATAAACATGGTCAAAATCATGTTGTGAAGGCGCTTCACCACGCATACGCCATTCCGCACGACCTAAAGCATAGAAATCGCCACCTAAACTTTGTTTTAATTTAAAGCCCAAACGTGAACCATCGTTATCAACTGCATGGTTGATGTGTTCTTTGCTTTCACCGCCCGCTACATAGTTAGTTTTGTTAGAGGTGCTTTCCCATTTAACACGTAAAGAACCGTAAAAA
>OGGM01000777.1_pt1 | contig 17260 bp, 11 predicted proteins | sample 1571251 | NCBI WGS metagenome assembly OGGM01 (sample SAMEA2582076, study PRJEB24529) | metagenome | biome: Human gut stool | place: China | collected 2011 | reverse complement strand
ATGGTGGGTGTGTGGTGGAGCAAGGAACCTACCAAGACCTAACGACCGACCCTACATCACGCTTCAGGAAGCTCTTCGCCTCCCAGCTGGAGGGGAAATAACCTCGCAACATACCCGCACAACGTAGAGTTAAAAGCATGGAACGCATTGAATCTCCCGTCTACCGCAGGCTCGGCAACTCCGGCCTCGTCGTACCCAGCGTCGGCATCGGCTGCAACAACCTCGGCCGCCCCGGCACCCCCACCCGCACCCAAGAAGGCACCAACGAAGTCATCGCCGCCGCAGTCGACGCAGGCATCAGCTTCTTCGACATCGCCGACCTCTACGGCGCCGAACCCGGCCTCTCCGAAACCATGTTCGGCACCGCCCTCACCCAGCTCGGCCTCGACCGCGACGAACTGACCATCGTCACCAAATTCGGTCTGCCCGTCGGTGACCTCAACGGCAACGACCGCAACGCCCGCGGATCCCGCCGCTACATCATGCGTGCCATTGAAGGGTCCCTCCGCCGCCTCGGCACCGACTACATCGACCTGTATTTCTACCACAGCCCCGACCCGAACACCCCCATCGAAGAGACCCTCAGCGCCCTCGACCAGCTCGTACGCGACGGCAAGGTCTGCTACCTGGGCCACTCCAACTTCTCCGGCTGGCAGCTCGCCCACGCCGAACACTGCGCCCGCGAACTCGGCACCGAACGGTTCATCGTCGCTGAAAACCACTACAACCTGCTCGACCGCCGCGCAGAACTCGAAATCCTGCCCGCCGCACGACACTTCGGCATGGGTGTGCTGCCGTACTTCCCGCTCGCTAACGGCCTGCTGACCGGCAAGTACCGCCGCGACAACATTCCCGCCGGTTCGCGCCTGTCCCACTCCAAGAAGAATGTGCTCGACGCCGCCAACTGGGACCAGCTCGAAGCCTTCCACACCTTCTGCACCGAGCGCGGCATCACCGAGGTGCAGGCGGCGTTCTCCTGGCTCGCACAGCAGTCGCCGGTCACCTCCGTCATTGCCGGTGCGACCAGCGCCGAACAGGTCCGCGCCAATGCACAGGCAGCCTGCCTGCGCTTCGACGCTGAGGACCTCGCCGCCCTGGACGCCATCTTCCCGGCACCCGAGAAGATCGCGCTGTTCTAAACTCGGGCTCCCTCTCAAAGGGGCACTCAGACGGTCGCAACTGGCGGCCGTAAAATACGCTGAAAAATGTCCGCGGTGAGAAATAAATATCACCCGCCGAACGTTTTCGCTAGGATTAGGTGAGGTGCGTCTAACCTGACGCACCTCACCTAGCCCACTGACAGTGCTGAAGAACCACCAATGTCGGTGTAATCTCACCTACCCCCTCGGCATCAAAGGACACCATGAGCGCACAGAGCACCGCCTCCACCCTGCCCCCGCTGGGCACCGGGAAGCACAGCCAATACCTCGGCATCATTGCACTCATCGCCACCTTCGGCGGTCTGCTCTTCGGCTACGACACCGGAGTGATCAACGGCGCGCTCGAACCCATGAGCCGCGAACTCGGCATGGACTCCACCGCCCAAGGCTGGGTCACCGGATCGCTCGCCTTCGCAGCCGCTATCGGTGCGCTCACCTGCGGTCGTATCTCCGACCGGTACGGCCGCCGAACCACCATCATTGGGCTGTCCACCATCTTCTTCATCGGTGCCCTGGTGTGCGTCTTCGCACCCAACGTCGCCGTGCTCATCACCGGGCGCACCCTGCTCGGCCTGGCGGTCGGTGGCGCCTCCGCCGTGGTACCCGTATTCCTCGCAGAGCTCGCACCCTACGAAATTCGCGGCTCCCTCTCCGGCCGCAACGAACTCATGGTCGTGGGCGGTCAGCTTGCCGCATTCATCGTGAACGCCCTCATCGGCAACCTGTGGGGCGAACACGACGGCGTGTGGCGCTGGATGTTCGCCATCTGCACCCTGCCCGCCATCGGCCTGTTCGTCGGCATGCTGCGTGTGCCCGAATCGCCGCGCTGGCTGCTGCGCGTCGGCAAGCGTGAGCAGGCGCTGGAGGTTATGAAGCGCATCCGCTCCACCGAGCGTGCCGAGGCTGAAATTGCCGACATTGAGCGCACCCTGCAGGCGGAGGCGGCAACCTCCCAGAACAACGCGGCAGGCAAGGAAAGTGCGGGCGTGCGCGGCTGGTTCATGCGCATCCTGCTCGTCGGTATTCTGGTCGGCGCAGGTCAGCAGCTGACCGGCATCAACTCGATCATGTACTACGGCATTAAGGTGCTCAAGGAGGCCGGTTTCAGCGAATCCGCGGCGCTCATCGCGAACATTGCGCCGGGTACGATCGCGGTGCTTGGTTCCATCCTGTCGCTGCGCCTGATGGAGCGTGTGCCGCGCCGCGTCATGGTCATTACCGGCTATGGTTCAACCGCGTTTTTCCACGTGCTGATTGCGGGCGCATCCATGCTGCTGCCCGCCGATAATGCGGCGCGCCCCTGGATTCTGCTGGTGCTCATCGTCTGCTTTGTGGGCGCGATGCAGACCTGCCTGAACGTGTCGACGTGGGTGATTATGAGCGAGCTGTTCCCGCTGCGTGTGCGTGCGGCGGGTATGGGCATTTCGGCGTTTAGCGGCTGGATGATGAACGGTGTGCTGTCGCTGGCGTTCCCCGTGATTCTGGGTGCGGTCGGTCTGACCGGCTCCTTCATCGGCTTTGCCGTGGTGAACGTGGTCATTGCGCTGCTGATGTTCCGCAACCTGCCGGAGACTCGCGGCGTGAGCCTGGAGCAGGTGGAGCGCGGCGTGATGGACGGTAGCATCTACCCCTCCGCACGCGGGCGCTAAACCCGGCGGTTTTTAGGTATGCATGAGGTGGGCGGCACCTCCCCGGTGGAGGTGCTGCCTGCCTTGCGTTTTTCCTGCATGACGGACCCTCTTAACGATAGAATGAGGTACGGAACACTAAAAACTCACCTGGTCAGAAATAATATCTAATGTATGGCCTGCTGAGTTAGACAGTTTCCGGTGTTATGTATCGATGAAGACATAGGACCGATAACGGGATGCCACGAGGTGACCCGCTGAAAGGAGGGTGTCATGAACGCCCTACATGCCAATTCCTATAACTGCTCGCAGCTAGTTTGGGCTGCCTATAAGAGCACGGATCCTAACGTGGACCTCGACTCTGACGGTGGCCCCGGCGTGTACCCGACAGACATCAAGGATTCACGCTGGGTACATCACTACGAAACGAGGTGGTAGCAATGACCACATCCCGTTTTTCAGGAAGTATGCGCCTGGGACTTATCGGCGCCCTCCTCCTGTCAGGCTGTAGTGCGACCATCCCAGTAACAAACGACCCCCGTAAGGCCCTCAACGAAAGCAGCATCGCTATATCCATTGCAGGCGACTCAACATACCTGCCGAATGCTGGAGGAGGCGTAGCATTCTACAACTCAGAAACCCAAAAATGGTCAAGAATCAAAAATGTTGGGGTTCGAAACTCGCCAATTAAATATAAAGATAAAAACCTGTATTTCACAGATACAAATTCGCTATTCACCCTCTCCGATAAACTGCACACATACCCAAAGAAAACAAAAAATGATTACAGTGAAGATGTGTACGTTGCAGACGATAGCACTATTGTAGCTATAGATAATTACGGAGCGGATGGAAGTGGTGATTATGTATTCCTTGTGACAATTGTAAAAGATGGTGAGATGAGGGAAGAGAGAATTAAAAATAATATACTCCGGACAGCTCAGTGCGCCGACGGCAGTATATGGGGATACGACCAAATCAGCAATTACGAAGGAACAGATAACCAATACCTACACCCAAGGAACCCCACGTTCCTTACCCGCGTGTACCCGAACCCTTCAAATGAAAAAATGTTCTCGAAGAGTCTCGAAAGTAACACAATGTATGGTTCCCACATCGTGTGTGCAGGGAATAGAATTGTGAAAATCCATGAGACTTACCCGCAAAGCATTACCGACTACCAATATGCAGATTTAAAAGATATTGACGGATCCATGCTCGAAGTAATTAATGTGCAAACAGGAGAGCATACAGAACGCCAAATTACCGGTGAAGCGAGCAAACGTGTACATGGAGAAAATATTCCTTCAGGTGCACCGTATGCAATACACGCATACGGGGACGACATCTGGTGGGTCCATCACGACGGGCGAATCATCTCAACCAATATTGATACCGCCCACAACACTGTACGATTCAGCCTCAAGATCCCAGAAGGAGTAAAGGAAGTCTCTACATACTACTGGACCGAGAAGAATCTCTACGCCATGTACGAGCTGCAAGGAGAAACCTATATTCAAGCCTATTCCGTTGAGTCCGGTGAACTCATCAAAACCCAGAAAATACCGCACTACAACGCTCTTCTGAACGGGCGCGAATACCCCTCATACTTCGTTATTACAAACGAAGAGAAATTCCTTAAAAACTAGCCCCTCGCGTTGAAGCGCTGCATAGAGTGAGGCGGGCGGCACCTCCCCCGGTGGAGGCGCCGCCCGCCTCGTGCGTCCCGCCTCGTGCGTCCCCTGCCACCTCGCCCCACCTGACTGTTCGTTGAATGAGAAGCAAGGAACCCCTACCCTGCGCCACCACCCCATAAGTGATACGGTCAAATAATAACTAATGGCTTCACGTGCTGAAATGCACGCCCGACCCTGCCCGTAAGCATCGTCCGGACGCCCGCACCCAGCACGCCACAACTTCTATAACGAACACGGGTGAACAATGACTGAGAACGTACACAACGACTGGGACCTCCGAAGCGAAGAAGTGCAGAAAGACCAGGTAGCCGCCTACGACGCAATGCGCCGCCGCTGCCCCGTCGCCCACGACGAATTCATGGGCTACTCCGTCTTCAAAAACGCCGACGTACAGCACGTACTCGACCACCCCGAAATCTACTCCAACGTCGTCTCCACCCGCCACATCGCCGTCCCCAACGGCATGGACGCACCCGAACACACTACCTTCCGCGCCGTCAACGACAAGTACTTCACCCCCGAACGCCTCGAAAAGTTCGCACCCGTCATCCGTGACGCCGTGAAGGCCCTCATCGCAGAACTGCCCCGTGGCGAAGAAGTAGACGTCATGCAGGGCTTCGGCCAGGCCTACGCAATGCGCGTGCAGAACGCCTTCATGGGCTGGCCCGCATGCCTTGAGCAGCCCCTCACCGAATGGATCGAAAAGAACCGCGTCGCCACCCTGCGCCGCGACCGCGAAGAAATCGCCAAGGTCGCCCTCGAATTCGACGGTTACATCCGCCAGCTGCTCGACGAACGCCGCGAGGACGCCGCAGCCGGCAACCCCAAGGACGTCACCGCCGAACTGCTCACCGACACCGTGCAGCTGCCCGGCGAAGAGCCCCGCACCATGACCGACGAAGAAATCGTCAGCCTCATCCGCAACTGGACCGTGGGCGAGCTGTCCACCGTCTCCGCAACCGTGGGCGTATTCGTCAACTTCCTGGCACGCAACCGCGCCGAGCAGGACCGCCTGCGCGCCTCCCTCGCCGACGGCAACGCACTCGACGACCGCAGCGAAATCGCCCTCGCCGTCGAAGAAATCATGCGACTCGAAGACACCCTCGTCACCAACCGCCGCATCACCACGCAGGACACCGAACTCGGCGGCCGCACCCTGCCCGCCGGCTCCCGCGTGACCATCAACTGGGCAAGCGCCAACCGCGACGAGGACGCCTTCGAAGACGCCCTCACCTACAACCCGCACCGCGACCAGTCCCGCAACCTCGTGTACGGCGACGGCATCCACGTCTGCCCCGGCGCGCCCCTGGCACGCTTGGAACTGCGCATCCTGCTCGAGGAGCTGCTGCGCGGCACCGAGTCCATCGAGATCGCGGACGAGAGCGAGAAGCCCGCAACCGTGAACGCCGTGTACCCGGTCTCCGGCTACTCGGTCGTGCGCGCCATCTTCAACTAGGCACGCCCCAGCCGCACAAAGCGCGAGGCGCCGAACCCCGAGAATGGGGGTCGGCGCCTCGCGCTGTTAAGAGTAAATATGAGAGTGAATAGTAGGGGAGTGGCGGCAGGTATTAGCCGCTCACTATAGATAAAACGGAATATACCCAGACGGATATATAGCCTAGTGGGCTATCCAAAAAGCTGAATCTAACGGCTGGAACTCGTCGCCGAAGGCTTCACCGAAGAACCCGCAGAACCGCTCGCAGACGCACGAGCCGAAGCACTTGCAGAAGCCGAAGCAGATGCCTCAGCGGCAGCTGATGCCGACTCCTCCGGGGACAGTGCCGTACCATCCGCATGAACGCCAGCCATCGCCGGAGTCACACCATTCACGAAGCTCAACTTCGCCTGCTTGAACTGGTACTCGGGGGAGCAGGTCAGCTTGTACTTCGAATTCGCCAGCTCGCGAATCGTCTTCACATAATTCTGAGTCTCCTCGTACGGGGGAACACCGCCGTACTTCTCCACAGAACCCGGACCCGCGTTATAGCCGGCGAGAACCACATCCTGCAGCTCATCCTCATTGGAGGCGTACTTCGCCAAACGAGTACGCAACTCACCCAGGTAGCGTGCCTGCGCCGCAATCGCATCGTGCGGGTTCAGAACATTACCGCCATTGCCGAAGCTGTAGTGCCCGCCGCTCCACGCATCATCGGTGAACTGTGCAATACCCTTAGCGCCCTGGTGGGACACCACGCCCACACGCCAGTGGCTCTCAGTCTCAATCTGCGCCGCCAGCACGCCGGGACGGAAACCCGCGACCTTAGAGCCCTCCTCAAAATCGGATCGGAGAGCCGCCGGAGCATACGAAAGTTCCGTCATGCCGCAATAGTCGTCATAGGTGGCTGCCAGGCCGGCAACACCGCCACCCAAAAGAACCGCAGAGGCAATAATCTGCCAATGCGCAAGTGCCCCGGCGAGAAAGCGAAGCGGGAAAGCTTTACGCTGCCGAGGAGAAGTCTGTTCGTCCGCCGAAGCGGAGGTGTGGTTGGTGGCGCCCGTAGCGCTGCGCTCGGAAGAGGCGCTCGAAGTGCTATCTGCCATTCCTATAGACTAGCGCACCATGCCCGCTCCTGGCTAAGAAAAGTTCGCCCATGAGGCTATAAGCATAGTTTGCCGATGCGGGGGCAGGCTCCTGCCGGGGTGCTTACCGGGGTGCGTGCTGGGGTTCCGAGCGGGCTCTGTAGGGGGCTTGTGCAGGCGCAGAAAGACGGTGTAGAAAGACGGCGCAGAAAGACCCCGCCCGGCGCATCCATTCACAGGATGCACCGGGCGGGGTCAACCTCTCACGGGGCGCTAGAAGCGCTTAGCGTGAGTGTTGAGCGGGCAACCACTACTAGCGGTCGGTCACCACAATCTTGCCGGCGGCACCGCGCTCCATCTCCGAGAAGGAGTGATTCACGAACATGTAGGTGCCAGACTCCAGAAACTGCATCTCCACGAAGCCACCCTGAGCGGGCGCCAGATTCAGCGCCTGGCTGTGGCCGTCACGGCTACCGAACGCATCCACACCGCGGCGCATCAGGTAGCCACCCTCCTTGTAGACCGTGTCGAACTGCGAACCGACCACGTGGAAGCTCGTGCCGTGGTTCGGGCCCGCAGCCATCACCCAAACACGGATACGCTCGCCCTTCTTCACCTGCAGCGGCTTCGCCTTGTACTGGGTTGCGTGGCCGTTGAACATGGTCAGCGTGGGGGTGCCTGCCGCAATCAGCTCCGGCGAGTTCTCCGCCAGCTTGTTACCGTCGGAGGCGGTCTTTCCGGTGTCGTGCAGGTACGCCTCGCCCTGGACCATCACGTACTCGTGATCGACCGGGTCAAGGTCCGCCGGGTCAATGATGACCGCGCCGTACATGCCCTGGGTCATGTGCAGACTCAGCGGGGCGGTACCGCAGTGGTACAGCCAGATACCGGCGGCCTTCGCCTCAAAACGGTAGACGAGACGCTCACCGGGGGCGATGGTCTTCATCGTGTTATCGGGGGACACCATGCCTGCGTGGAAGTCCAGCGAGTGGCCCATCGTGCCGTTATTGACGAGTGTAATTTCAAAAATGTCGCCGACCTTGCCACGCAGAATCGGTGCCATGTTCTGCCCGTTGAACGTCCACATGTGAACGGTCACGCCGGGCGCGACCTCGCGGTCAACTTCCTCAACTTCCAGGGTGACCTTGCGGACGGTCTTGCCGTTCACCCGCTCGGCGGTGTTCGGTGCCGGGATGTTCGGGTCGCGGTACTTGTAGCCGCTGCCGGGCGCTGCGGACATGTCAATCCTGCTGTTCGCAACGGTCATAAGGGTCGGCGTGCTACCCGATGCAGCATGGTTGTGGCCGCCCGCAGAACTGTGGTTGTGGCCACCCTGCGCCACCTGGTTTGCGGAGGCGCCGGTCGCCTTCACCTTGAACACCATGCCCAGGGAGCGGTGACCCGCCACGGAGCAGTAGCCTTCCTGGTCGGCGGTAATGACGCCGGCATCAACGGTTTTCGTTTCGCCGGGGTTGATAACGCCGGTGGTCGCGCCGTTATCAAAAGTCAGGTCGTGGGTCATGCCCTGATCGTCGTTGGTGACTTCAACGACCAGGCGGTTACCGGCGGGTACCTCCACCTCAGCGGGGGTGAAACGGTAGTTGCTGGTCGCCTTCACCTGAACGGTGGTGGTCTGACCGGTCGCAGCCACGGAACCCGACGAAGAAACCGACGGCAGGTTCAACGCGGACGGGTTCACGGCGAAGCCCAGCAGGAACGCCATAGCAACCGCGAGTGCCGCCTGGAAGCTCTGCTTGGCGTGCGGGATGGGTGCGGGGGTCAGCGCCTCCTGGTCGAAGACGGGCTTCTCGCCGCGGGCGCGCGCCTCGAAGATTGCCTTGCGGGTGCTCACCGAAACCTTCACGCCACGCACCATCAGCGGAATGAACGCCGCCAACGCCAGCGCGCCCACAATAGTGACCGCCATCTTAATGGACTGACCCACCATGGAGCTGGGCAGCATGAAAATAATGAGCGCCAGGTTCACGGCGGTCACGCGACCGGCAGCAAAACGGCTGAACTCCTTATTGGAGGCGCGCACCACCGCCGGGCCGCCACCCATCAGCTGAGGCAGCAGGTAGCTCATCGCACCCAGTAGCACCTGCAGCAGGAAGCCCACCACGAAGATGGGGGTGACCGCACGAATATCCATGACGGCGAACGGGGTGGTTGCCACCATGTAGGCGGTGGTCGCCACGCCAACAATCAGCCAGAGGAAGCCCATACCGACGCTCATCGGCGGGTACTCGGTCGGGCGCTTGGTGCGCAGGGTACGAACCATCACCCAGGCGACAATGAGCAGAGCGAGCAGGTAGACGACCAGGCCGGCGGCAGCGAGCGGACGCATCCCGAACATGGAGCCTGCAAGGGTCAACGCCAAGCCGCCGCACATCAGGTACAGGGCGCGCAGGCTGTGAGTGAGCGCCTTATCAACCATCTTCGTGCGCAGCATGGTCGGCCAGAAGGTCACCAGCGTACCCACCACGGTAATACCGACGAAGCCGAGCACGTTCACGACCTCGTGCGCGAGCAGGAACTGCGAATGTAGGGTGCCCTTCAGGTTCGGGTAGGCAATCATCGCGCCAAACGCCGCGCCGAGAGGCAGCATAAGCGCCGCCGTAATGTAGAAGCGAATCGTCACACCGAACCGCGACGGCAGAGCCTGACGCACCTGCTTGAGCAGGTACAGGGCATGCCAAGCGACCATGGTGCCCACAATGAGCGCACCAACCACCGTGGCGGCGTAGAGGCCGGGCACGCTCAGCTGACCGATCATGCCGACCATGAGCACGAGAATACCGGCGTTCAGGATGAAGATGCGGCGCACCTGAGTTCCGCGGTGTTCGTCAGGGATTTTGATCTTCATGAGCGCTTCGGTGAAGTGCTGTGACCAAATCAGAATCGAGTTCGTAATCAGGCCGAGGGTGACAATGTGCACCAGCAGCCAGCCGCTATTGGGAATGAACTTATGCAGCAGAAGCACGCCGATAAGCACAAACATCCAGTGCGAGACAGGCTTGGAGGCGCGACGATGCCACGTACCGCGACCGGATGCGCGGCGTGCAACCTCTTCGGGGGTGAGGTTCGCGCCGGGCGCATCAGCCGGACGCGGACCAATGCTCAGTCCGGAGGAGCCGCCTCCGGAGAGGCTTGCGGGCTTGCCGTTCGTGTTCTCGCCTTCGGGTGGGGTGCCGAGATGTTCACTCACGTGATCACTGCTTTCACTGCTGGTTGTTTGTGGACGTCGGTGTGCGGGGTGGCATCGCTTGCCCCTGCGTTGGGGCGGGCCCTGCGTTGGGGCGGGCGGATGCCAATAAGCCCATTATATTGCCCCTGTAGTACCAATTTTGAAGACATTACGTGCATATGAAGGCGGCTCGTACCGTGATAGTTGCGCTTGATCACTCGAGCGAATTTGCCCCTGTGAATCTTCTTCTGTGAATCTTCTCCCCGATGCACCCTTCACAGGTGCGCGCGATAAACTATTAGGATTCCAAAATTCGATGCCCGCCCACCCTACGCGCGCATCCGCCGGCACCAAGGTAAGGACAAGCACCTCGTGACAAGGACTGACTCCACCACCCCCATCTGGGGAAAAATCGCCATTGTGGCACTCATCCTCGTTGTTGGCGGTGGATACGTCGTCAAACTGCTCACCAACCCCTTCGCCGGTATGGACTTCTCCATCTACCGTCTGGGTGCGATGACCATTTTCGATAACGAGGGCTTCACCCAGGACCTGTACTCCCCGACCCTGAACGATCACGGCGTGAACAAGCCGCCGTTCACGTACCCGCCGTTCGCGGCGATGCTGTTCTTGCCCTTCGCGTTCATGCCTCTGGAAGTCGGCAAGGTCATTATGGTCGTCGGTTCGGCTGTGGTGGCGTGGTGGATTTCCACGATTATTTACAACTACGTGAATGCGCGCGGCCGCGAGCTGCCCCTGCAGCAGTACTTTGGTCGTGCCGGCACGATTGCGGTGCTGACCATTCTGGTGGTGGCGGCTGGCCCGTGGCAGCGCACCCTGGATTTGATTCAGATTAACCCGTTCATTACGGCGCTGATTCTTGCCGATTTTGTGCGCCCGGCGACCCGCGTGCCGCGCGGCGTGCTGATTGGTATTGCGGGCGGCGTGAAGCTGACTCCGCTCGTGTTCGGTCTAATTCTGCTGGTCCGCCGCGACTGGAAGGGCATTGCGACCCTGGGCGCGACGTTCTTCGGCACCATTGCATTGGGTTTCATTCTGATGCCTAAGGACGCGCCGGAGTTCTGGTTCTCCGCGCTGACGAACCCCTCCCGTGTGGGTGGCCTGAACTTTGTGGATAACGTCTCGATTCAGGGCTGGCTGCTGCACTTTGGCCTCTCCGAGAGCGCCGCGAAGCCCGTCTACTACGCCCTGGCGCTGGTCACGATTGTGCTGACCGCCGCACTGCTGTACCAGCTGGAACGCCGCGGTGCCGCACTGGCGCAGGTGGCGGTGACCGCCTCCTTGATGGTGGCGCTGTCGCCGATTAGCTGGTCGCACCACAACGTGCTGCTGCCCCTGCTGGCGTTCATTTTGATTCTGGATGCGTTCCCCACCTATTTTGCGGTTCAGCCTGCGTGGTTGCGCGTGACGGCGACCGTTTTCGCGGTGGTTGCGGTGCTGGGTCTGTACATTTCGCCGATTAGGATTGCGTCGTGGTTCCACGGTAGCGCTGAAGGTTTGGAGCATTTGGCTCCGGGTGCGTTGGCGGTTTCGGCGGTTCCGGCGTTCTGCCTGTGGGTGACGATGACGCTCTGGTCGCTTGCCGCCCTGAGCGCGCCGGTGCGTGGCGCGAAGGTTGAGCCCGTGCAGTACGGTTCCGTGCGTAGCGATGCGCCCCTGGGCTGGTGGGGCGCTCGCGCCCTGGTGACCGAGAGCGCCGTGTCTGTGCGTGCGGCTGCTTCTCGTGAGGCAACCGCGTGAGCCGCGAAAAGGAGCTAGAAAAGACCCCTGTGAAGAATACTGAAAAGAGCTCCGCTACGAACGCGGAGAATACCGAGGCGGCTGCGCCTAGGATTCCTTGGGCTTCGGGGATTCCCTGGGCTTCTACCGCGGTTGCAGAACCGGCTGTAGAAAGCGCTACAGAAAGCGCGGAGCCTGCCGCTGAGCCCGCTTCTGAACCCGCGGCGGAAACTGTTGAACCCACCGAGAAAACCGCCAAGGAAACCGCTGCGGAACCTACAAAACCTGCGCGTCGCGGCTTCTTTGACCGCATCCCAGGCATGCGTAGCGGCGCTCTCTGGGCGCACCTGCTGTTCATCCTGGTTGCCCTCTATGCCTTCGACTACGTGACGTACGCGGCGGCTGATGATATTTACGTGTACCGCCTGGGCGCTGTCTCCCTGGCGGACGGCCCGGACGGCTACCAGCTGTACACCTTCCGCACGCGCGGCCTGCCGTTCACGTACCCGCCGTTTGCGGCGCTGCTCTTCTACCCGCTCGCGTTCCTCACCGAACCGCAGAGCATGCTGCTGATTACCGCCATTATTTGCGCGCTCAGCTACTGGTGCGCGTACCTGCTGTACTCCTACGCGCGGAGCCGTTCGTGGCGTTTGCCGTTGCAGAAGCACCTGGGTCATTGGGGTATGGTGTCGCTGATTGCGGCGCTGATTTGGATGTGCGGCCCGTGGCGTTTGACCACGCATTTTGGGCAGATTAATGCCATCATTTTGGCGCTGATTCTTGCCGATTTTATGCGCCCGGCAACCCGCGTTCCGCGCGGTGTGCTGCTGGGTATTGCGGCGGGTATTAAGCTGACCCCGCTCGCGTTCGGTCTGCTACTGCTCATGCGTAAGGACTGGAAGGGCATTGCGACCCTGGGTGCGAGCTTCGCCGCGACCGTGGGTATCGGCTTCCTGGTGATTCGTGAGGAGTCGCTGACGTTCTGGTTCCACGCGTTGCGTGATACTTCGCGTGTGGGTTGGTTCAGCTACTTCGATAACGTGTCGATTATGGGTACGCTGACCCACGCGGGCCTGCAGCATCACCTGACGGCGACCGCCCTGTCCGTGGTGCAGGTGGCGTTGACCCTGCTGATTGTGCTGGTCACCGCGGTTCTGCTGGTTCCGCTGATTCGTGCCCGCGCGCTCATGGCGCAGCTGGCGCTGACCGCGTTCATGATGCTGCAGATTTCGCCGATTAGCTGGTCGCACCACAACACCTGGTACCCGCTGATGCTCGCCGCCGTGGTTATGGAGATCTTCCCGCTCATGTACCAGCGGGTCAGCTCCTTTGTTATCACACTGGCTGTTGTCTTGGTGACCGCGGCGCTGGTGGGCATGTACATTTCGCCGTTCTGGATCGTGCTGGCGTTCTCCCCGCACTTCAGCTCGGATCAGATTCTGATGGTGCCCGAAGGCTCCCTGGGCCTGATGGCGGGCACCATGCCGTACCAGCTGATGTACCTGTTTATTCTGGTGACGTTCTTCGTGTACCTGGCGAATCGTCAGTTGGTGGGGCGTGCGGCACGTGCCGCGGGCGCCGAGCTGGCGGAGGCGAAGTACTCCCGCTAAAGAGGCCGCCCGCTCACGGCGGTTGCTCGCTCAAGCTTGCTACCTGTTCATAGCGGCGGGCGCCTCCAACAGGGGCGTCAGCCCGCCGGACAGAACCCCAGAAGCATAGCCTCCCGACATAAAAATATTCCGGCATAAAAGTATCCCCCGCACCTCTTCGGATGCGGGGGATACTTCTATGCTCGGCCTGCTGACCTACTCGGCCTGCTGACCTAGTCAGCTAAGCTGCTAGTTAGTGCCGATGCTCCAGGTAACGTTGGAGTCGGTACGAACCTGCAGGTAGCTCTTATTGCTCTGAACCCACTGAATGCTGCTCTTCACCGGCGACAGGGTCGAGGAGAAGAACGGATCGTTCTTAGTCGCGTTCAGAACGCTGAAACCGCGGGTGGTCGGGCCGCTGGTCTGGAACTCCATGGTCGCCTCGGTGCCTTCGTAGGTGAAAGCGTAGTGGTTCATGGTGCTCTGGAACTTCTCACCCTTCTTGTAGTTGGGTGCGGAGTCTGCATCGTAGACGCGGATGGTCCATTCGCCCTTACCGGTCAGGTCCAGCTTGCGGGTGGGGGTGGAGTGGCCGCTCGCGTCGATCCATGCGGTACCCTTGAGCTCCTTGCCGTCGCGGGTCGAGTCGATAACGCTCACACCTGCGCTGCTGTTGCCCTTCTCATCACGGCTGGAGATGAAGGCGTTAACCACACCCTCTGCGGGCTTGAACTCGTAGTAGAGCAGGCCTGCGGACACATCGCCCTTAATCTTCTCAATCTCGATGGTGTCCTTGTTGTCGGTGACGGTCTTCTTGTACTCCTTGAACTCACCCTCGGGCATCTTCGCTTCAGCAGCAGCAACCGGTGCCGCGGAAGAAGCCGAAGCCGCTGCCGCGCTCTCGGATGCGGGTGCTGCGGAAGAAGCCTCAGAGGATGCTGCCGCCGCGGAGGACGCCTCAGCGGAAGTAGCCGCCGCGCTCGCAGACTCGGAAGAACCGGAGGTGGGGGTCGAGCCGCCACGCGGAATCAGCATGACAATCGCCAGGATGAGAACAATCAGCAGAGCCAGCGCACCACCGATAACACCCCAAATCTTGGTGCCGGAGAACAGCCCCTTCTTCTCGGAGCCGTCCTCGCCCTGATCTGCGGGCTCGGTGACGTAGGGGTTGCTCAGCGCCACGGTTGCCTGGTCCTGATCGGACACCTGACCCGCGTAGGGCTGCTGAGCGTTGTACGGCTGACCCTGGTAGGGGTTGTTCTGGTACTGGCCACCCTGGACGTTCTGGTCGCCCTGCGCGTTCTGGTCGCCCTGGAAGCCCTGCCCCTGGAAATTCTGACCCTGGTACTGGCCACCCTGGAAGCCCTGGCCCTGGAAACCATCAGCCTGGTTCGTCTGGAAGCCGTTCGGTGCCTGACCCGCCGGAATGAACTGTGCGTTCTGGCCGCCCTGCACGTTCTGACCGGGCTGTTCAGAGAGGTTCACAGTGCGCTCGGACAGGTTGACGGTGCGCTCGGTTTCCGGAGTGTGGAACTCAACGAGCGGGGAGCTCTCGATGGTGTGCGGAGCCCCTTCAGTGGAGGCGGGAACCTCAGCAATGGGGGCTTCAGCAACGGGAGCCTCAGCGACCGGTTCAGCTGCCGCCGGTGCCTCGGGAGCAACCTCGGGGACGGGCTCAACAACGGGCTCTACAACAGGTTCGGAAACAACAGGCTCAGAAACAGCGGGCTCGGAAACTACCGGCTCAGAGAGTGCGGGCTCAGCAACGGGAGCCTCAACAACGTGCGCCTCAACGGGCTGCTCGGAAGCAGCCTGCTCAGAAACAACAGGCTCAGAAACAACAGGCTCAGAAACAACAGGCTCGACAACCGGCGCTACGGAAGCTTCAACAGCCTCAGCGGCGGGCTCTGCAACTACAGGCTCTTCAGCGGAAGACTGGGATGCGAGAACCTGCTCGGGCAGAGTGGTGCCGGTCAGCGGAACCTGAGTCAGGTGACGCATCGGCTTGGGCTCGGAGGACTCCTCAGCGGACTCAGCCGCGGGTGCCTCTACCTGCTGCGCCTCAGCCTGGGGTGCTGCCCCCTCGGGAACCTCGACGATCTGCTCACCTTCGAGCTCAGCGGCGAGCTGCTCCAGGTCAACGTCCTCAACGGTCAGCGGTGCCGCAACCTCGGCGGGCTGCTCAGCCTCAACAGCGGGCTCAACAGACTCGGCCGCGGGCGCCTCAACAACCTGCTCAGCAACCTGTTCAGCGGGAGCCGCCTCAGCAGCGGGTTCCTCGGGAATCAGCGGCTCAATAGTGGCCTCTTCAACCTGAATGGGTTCGGGCTCGGGCTCTTCGACCCACAGCTGCCAACCTTCAGGAACGGGACCCCACGCGGGGTCAGGACGCCACGTAGGAGTGGGGGCCCATCCGGCAGGAGGAGCGGGCCAGTTGGGCGGCGGATTGAAGACGAGTGCCATAAGAAAGCAGCCTTTCTGGTGCTGAAAAAACACCCCGGAAGAGCGGTCATCAGCGACTATGTATATGAGCGTATTATCGCTACAAATTATGGCATAGGTTCAGAAAATGAACCCCGCGAATGGTGGGTTTTTGACCTTATTCACGGGTTTTTCAATGGTTTTGAAACATTCCGTATCAATCAGTACTTGAAGGTTTCCGCATGCCCGGTCACCACCGAATCCGCTGAGACTAGGATTAAAGGCTGGGGCTAGGATTAAAGAATGAACACGACACCGTCCCCCGCACCTCCGCAGGTAGCCGCCGGAACCCCCGCTGTTGCTGCGCCTGCAGGTCTTGCCTACCACCGTCTCTCCCACGCCGACCCGAAATCCCGCTGGTTCTCACCCCTGCTGGAAGGTCTGCTCGGCGTCGCCGTATTTATTGGCCTCAACCTGATGATTTCAGTCGCCCTGTTTATGGCGGTTAGGGGTTCGGGAGTTTCCCTCCGGGATGTAGCGACGAACCGCGCCGTCATCATGGAACACTCGGCGCTGTTCGCGCTGACCTTCCTCTCCCTCATCGCCATCGTGCCTTCGCTCTTTGTGGCGCGCCTGGTCGTGGGCCCTAAGCCCTGGGGTCTGATCCATTCGGTGGCGGGCCGCCTGCGCCGCTCACTGCTGCTTCCGTATCTGGGTTTGAGCTTTGCGGTTTACGGCATCTACTACGCCGTAGCGTTGGCGGTGAGCGGTGCGAGCCTGCCCGAATACCGCTATTTTCAACCTCCACAGGTTGAATTTTGGGTTTATGTGGCGATGATGCTGCTCCTCGTGCCCGTGCAGTGCTACGCCGAAGAGCTCGCCTACCGCGGCTTCATGATGCAGATGCTTGGCCGCTGGCTCCGCACCCCCTGGCTGCCGATTGTGCTACCCGCAGTGCTGTTCATGCTCTCCCACGCCTACGACCCCTGGGGTCAGAGCACGATTCTTGCGATGGGTATTTATGCGGGCTTCCTCTGCTGGTACACCGGCGGCCTGGAAGCCTCCATCAGCCTGCACGTGGCAAATAACGTGATCCTGATGCTGCTGTCCATGGTGGCTGGCATGGATCCCTTCGCCTCCGAGGGCGTGACCCCCGTGGATGCGCTACAAGGTATCGCGCTGGAAGGCCTGTACGTGGTGCTCGCCTGCCTGATCTTCAACGCACGCGCTCGCCGTGGCGTGGTTTCACGTGAAACACAACCGCTCAAGGTTGATAACTAAAGGGTGCGGCGGGCTGCGCTAGCTCGGCTACCCCAAC
>OGGM01000773.1_pt1 | contig 17313 bp, 20 predicted proteins | sample 1571251 | NCBI WGS metagenome assembly OGGM01 (sample SAMEA2582076, study PRJEB24529) | metagenome | biome: Human gut stool | place: China | collected 2011 | reverse complement strand
TGATAATACCAAGAGCCAATGCGCCGATTGTACCGATTTTAAGGTATGTGGACAAGTAATCACGAGGAGCAAGCAATAACCAAACTGGCAATGCTGCTGCAAAGAAACCATACACGGCAAGCATGATTTCGATGGTTTGCAAATCATATGTAAACCAAGAAGCATATTCGCTAGCTGCTACGTTTGGACCGTAGATAATAGCTGCGAAAATCAACGCTACACCGATAATAGTAGCTTCTTGAATTTTACCAGGTCGCAACCATTTCAAATAAATACCAATGAAAATAGCGATTGGAATCGTAGCAAATACGGAGAAGAAACCCCATGGGGAGTTATGCAATGCGTTAGCTACTACTACGGCCATACCAGCAAGGGTGATGATCAATAGGAACAATGTAGCAAGCATAGCACCGAAACCAGCAAATTTACTGATTTCTTCACGGGCAATATCCGCGATAGATTTACCATCATAGCGAACAGATGCGAACAAGATAACCATGTCATGTACGGCACCAGCGAGTACGGAACCAATTAGAATCCATAATGCACCAGGCAAATACCCGAATTGAGCTGCGATAACAGGACCTACGAGAGGGCCCGCACCAGCAATCGCTGCAAAGTGATGACCAAATGTTACCCATTTGTTTGTTGGCACGTAATCGTGACCATCATTGTGAACCATAGCTGGCGTTGGTCGATACTGATCGAGTGTCAGCACCTTGGCCGCTATGAAAGCCCCATAAAAGCGGTACGCTAAAATTAGAATACACGCGGAGGCTATAACTAAGTAAATACCATTCATAACCATAAAAACACCTCCAATGTACATGACATCGGAGGTGCCGAATAAATATTTCTAATAAAACTAGGTCTCCAATGCCACTGTAGCTTATAAATTGATGAGTACTTACATACTCATTGTATATCTAAACAAAAATATGTCAATTTACACTTTCTCATTCTAGATATTCATTATTCGTTAAAAGCATATATCGAAGACTATTTTATTTTTTTAATATGATATTTCCAAACGTACGTAACAGATTAAGCCCTACAGATCCGCTTTTTTCAGGGTGAAACTGCATGCCATACACATTCCCCTTCTCAACAATACCCGGTACCTTAATTCCATAGTCTGCAGTTGTTGTAATATATTGAGAATCTGTCTCTACGTAATAAGAGTGCACAAAATATGTATATTTATCAGCTACATCAAAAAAAGCGCTATCTTTACGGCATAGTGTATTTTGATTCCACCCCATATGAGGTACACGAAGGCCTAGGTTATTAGGAATAGCTTTCACAGTGCCCGGTATAATGCCCAGCCCTGATGTTGGACCATATTCTTCAGATTCATCAAATAAAAGCTGCATCCCTAAACAAATACCGAGCAATGGTATATTGCGCTCCACTACCTCATGAATGACCTCGATAAGGCCGCGCTCACGAAGGACTGAAACGGCCGATGCATAGGCGCCGACGCCTGGTAAAATCACACCATCAGCAGCCAAAATCGTATCTCGATTAGCGGTCAACACCGCATCAAGCCCGATATGTTGTAATGCTTTTTGTACATTAAATGTATTGCCCGCATCATAATCAATTATGGCAATCATAGTGACATCCTTTCTTTTACGCCTATCTAAATCACAAGATACACCGCCTAACCCGTATGATTTTATTGGCGAGCCATATAGTCTTTTAAAATAGAGCGCATAATAGCACCATCACTAGCAGTCGGCAATGTTACGCGCAACCAATTATCCCGTTGTCCCCGGCGCACTTGATACCCCTTAGCGAGCCATGCATCAGCGAGGCCATTCGCATTAGGGACGGACATAAAGATGAAATTAGCACCGCTTTTATAATACGTGCCACCTACTTCATCCAACATTTGTTCCCACAACGCGCGTTCTGCAGCATTCTTTTCTACAGTGCTACGCAAAAATTCACGATCACCAAAGGCGGCCTCAGCAGCCACTTGGGACAAAGTATTTAAATTATACGGTAATCGAATGGTTTGAATATAATTAGCTAATTCAACACTACTCATCATATAACCAACGCGATAGTTCGCGAGGCCATAGGCCTTCGAGAAGGTACGCATGATAAACACATTAGGGAATTCATCAAGTAACGCTCGTGCTGTTGGCACCTCTACAGAGGTTACAAAATCGATATACGCCTCATCGATGATAACTAACACATCTTTCGGCAATGTACTGATAAATTTACGGATATCTTCAACAGATTCATAGGTTCCTGTTGGGTTGTTAGGATTACAAATCCATACGAGGCGCGTCGTATCATCTACAGCTTGACGCATCGCCTTAAAATCGTATTGCCCTGTTGCCTCAATACACGGAACCTCGCGAATAACAGCACCTTCTACAAGGCCATTAAGACCATATTCAGAGAATGCAGGCACGCTAATAACGATAGAATCACCGGCATCGATAAATGTTTTATTTACCATGGAAATCACTTCATCAAGGCCGACGCCAATAACAAGTTGATTTTCTACTACCTTCCAATAGTCCGCTAATACGCTTCGCAAGGATGATGCGTTGCCATCCGGATATAGATTGGCATCATTGTTCATCACATAGTCTAGTACTGCGTCGCGCACCTTTGGCGATGTACCATAAGGGTTTTCATTGGCTGACAATCGCACAAGGCGCTCCACACCGAGGCGAGCTTTGACGGACTCTGCTGGTTCCTCTGGCACATAGGGCTTTAATTGGCCAATAATCTTCTTCATACTCTACTCCTTACAAATCTGTAATCGCTTTGCGTTCCTGTGTTTTGCTGATGACACCTTCGCGGCTTGCCAACTCTTCTAAGATGGCTTCGTAAGAAACGCCCTTTTCTACCAATAACACGAGCAAATGGTAGAGTACGTCTGCTGTTTCATACACTAGTTCTTGTGGGTCTTCGTTCTTAGCGGCGATGACAACTTCTGTTGCTTCTTCGCCTACCTTTTTCAAGATTTTATCGAGTCCCTTATCGAACAAGTAATTCGTATAGGATCCTTCCTTTGGTGTTTCCTTGCGCCCCTTAATAATGGCGTATAATTCTTCTAATGTTTGTTGATTGGCCATTGTTCTTCTCCTTTGTGAAAGCTAACGCCTACGCGTCATCTCACATTATACTTCATATAGTTCTCTACGCTTCTACATCGTTAAAAAAGCAGCTCACAGCTCCCGTATGGCACGCAGGACCTTCTGCATTGACGAAAACCAGTAATGTATCGCCATCGCAATCGAGCTTCATATCCACCACGTGTTGTACATTGCCACTTGTACCACCCTTATGCCATAGTTCTTGGCGCGAGCGAGACCAAAACCAAGTTTCCTTGGTTTCTAGTGTTTTGTGAAAGCTTTCTTCGTTCATCCACGCCACCATGAGCACGGCTTTTGTTGTATTATCTTGAACGACGGTCGGTAACAGGCCGCCACCTTTATTAAAGTCTGGTTTCATGTATGCTACAATCTCCTACCCTATCTAACAGCAATGCCCGCTGCTTTCAATTGTGATTTCAAATCGGGAATACTGATTTCACCAAAGTGGAATATAGATGCTGCTAATGCACCCGTAACGCCGGTCTCGGTAAAAACATCGATAAAATGCTGTACCGTACCAGCTCCACCGGAGGCGATAATCGGTACATCTACGACCTCTTCCAAGGCCTTATATAGTTTAATATCAAAGCCGGATTTGGTGCCATCCTTATCCATGCTTGTCACCAATAACTCACCAGCGCCACGGCTCACCGCTTCTTTGGCCCACGCTAGGGCTTCCCAATCGCTACGCTTACGACCGCCATGGGTATACACATACCATTTACCAGTCTCTGGATCAGTTTTTACATCAATAGCTACTACCATACATTGATTACCAAACTTTTGAGCGCCTTCACTGATGAGTTCTGGGCGCGCTAAAGCCGCTGAATTCAGCGATACCTTATCGGCGCCAGCTTTTAGCAATGCGCTCATATCGTCCACGGTTTTAATACCACCACCTACGGTGAGGGGCATGAACACATGTTTTGAAATATCTGTAACCACATCGCGCATCGTCGTACGTCGGTCTACTGTAGCCGTAATATCGAGGAATACGAGCTCATCTGCGCCCTGTTCCTCATAGGTAGCTGCAATATCGACGGGACTACCTACATCAACGAGATTTACAAAGTTAACACCTTTTTTTACGCGCCCATTATCTACGTCTAAACAAGGAATAATCCGTTTTGCTAACATGATGTATTCTCCTTATTAAACGAAGCAATTTCTTCTAATGTAATAGTGCCTTCATATAAAGCCTTACCTACAATGCTGTCTACAACACCGCGTTTTTCAAGATTCTTAATATCCTCTAAATGGCGGACACCACCAGATGCAACAATACGGGCCGTAGGGAATTGTTCTTGTAAGGAACCCAATAAGTCTTCATTAGCACCTTGCATTGTGCCATCTCGATCCACATCGGTAACGATAAAATACTTCGCACCAGCTGCCACCATAGCACCGATAAGATCGGTCATAGGCACATCAGATTGGTCGAGCCAACCTTCTGCAGCAACCTTACCATTCTTACCGTCTACGCCGATAACGATGCGTTCTGGACCGTATTCAGCGATAACCTGTTTCGTCAATTCAGGATTTTTAAGGGCTACGGAACCTAGAATAACGCGATTGACGCCCATTTCTAAATATAAGTCTACCGCATCTTTATCACGAATACCGCCACCGATTTCTAACACACCTGTAAATGCAGCGCGCACGCGTTTAACGATATCCACATTGACTGGTTTCCCCGCCTTTGCCCCATCTAAGTCGACGAGGTGCAAAGCACCAACGCCAGCAGCCTCGTACTGAGATGCTTGGTCAACCGGATCTGGATTGATGATGGTTTCCTTTGCAAAATCACCCTTATATAGGCGTACACTGCGACCATCTTGTAAATCTATAGCTGGAAAAATCATAGTATCTCCTCTATTCACGAGCCTTATGTGGCCCTGCTTTCACCATTCATAAGGGCTTTATTAAATCATACCCTTTGTAGAATTCACACCTTGAATGTCTGGGTTAATGGTAACCGCCTTACGCAATGCACGGCCCGTAGCCTTAAATATGCTTTCAATAATATGATGCGTATTGCGACCATATTCGTTGCGCACATGTAAATTCATAGCACCACTCACAGCCAAGGCTTGGAAGAAATCCTCTACCAATTCTGTTTCAAAATTACCACCCAATACAGGAGTCGTAAACTCACCATTAAACACGAGGTATGGACGGCCACTAAGATCGATAACAACCTGTGTCAACGCTTCATCCATAGGCACCCACGCGTCGCCATAACGCTCGATACCCGCCTTGTCACCAAGGGCCTGTGTCAATGCTTGCCCTAATGTCAATGCAATATCCTCTACCGTATGATGCGCATCCACGTACGTATCGCCTACGGCTTTTACAGCAAGACCAAAACGGCCATGCTTAGCCAACAAATGGAGCATATGATCAAGAAAACCGATGCCTGTATCGACGTGAATGTCCTGATTTCCATCTAGGGTAAGTGTAATTGTAATATCTGTTTCGCCCGTTTTACGAGTTACCGTAGCTGACCGATTTGTTCTCATCATAGTATCCTCTTATCATTAAGGAAGCCCTTTAAGGCGTTCCCATCCATACAATTATTTTTCAAAGCGCACTTCAATAGCACGAGCATGTGCTTCAAGACCTTCTGTACGAGCCAAGGTAGTAATATCCTTCGCAACCTCTTGTAAGCGTTCACGGCTAAATTGAGTGAAAGAAATACGTTTTACGAAATCGTACACACCAAGTGGTGACGAGAATTTTGCAGTACCGCTCGTAGGTAATACGTGATTTGTGCCACCTACATAGTCACCCAATGGTTCAGAGGCATATCTGCCAAGAAATACGGAACCGGCATTTTCGACCATGCTCATGTATTCCATAGGGTCCGGTAATTGAATTTCCAAATGTTCTGGTGCTACTTCGTTCATCACGGTAAACATATCTTCTACGCTATCCATAACAGCAATATAGCTATTGTTTTCGATAGCTGGACGAGCAATGCTTTCACGAGGTAATTGTGAAAGTTGGCGTTCTACCTCATCAGATACGAGGTTAGCTAGTTTTTCACTATTGGTAACCATGATGGCACGAGCTCGTGGATCATGTTCTGCTTGAGATAATAAGTCCGCAGCAAGATGTACTGGATTAGCACTGTCATCAGCGATGACACCGATTTCACTAGGACCTGCAATCATGTCGATATCAACTTGACCAAATACTTGGCGCTTGGCAGTGGCCACATAAATGTTACCAGGGCCTACGATTTTATCTACCTTTGGAATTTGTTCAGTACCATATGCAAGAGCTGCAACACCTTGAGCACCACCCACTTGGTATACCGCATCAACACCAGCAAGTTTTGCAGCGCCTAGCACAGCAGGATTAATGCCATCCTTTTGAGGAGGTGTTACCATAATAATTTCCTTAACACCAGCGATTTTTGCAGGCAATGCAGTCATCATAATGGTAGATGGATATGCCGCTGTGCCACCTGGAACATAGAGACCAACACGAGCCAATGGCGTTACCTTTTGACCACGTGTAATGCCTGGTGTATCCATATCGACAAAGCCTTGTTCAATTTCACGGCTATGGAATTCAGTTATATTTTTCTTCGCTACCAATAAAGCGTGTTTCAAGTCTTCTGGTAAATTATCCCATGCCGCATCGATGATAGATTGATCCACCTTGAAATCATCAAGCTTTACGCCATCGAATTTTTCAGAATATTCACGGAGTGCTGCATCGCCATTAGCACGCACGTTTTCGATAATATCGTACACGCGGCGTTCAATTTCCATATCTGTTGTTTGTTGTGTATATTGGCGAACAATGCTAAGCATTGCATCAAGAGATTCTTTGTAAATTTTCATTGTATATCCTCATTTCAAACTATGTATATGAATACTTCTATTGTAAACATTTCTCATCACATCGCAATAACATAGGCAATCTATTTTTTATCAATAGCCGATTGTAATTGGTCAATCAACGCAAAGATGGTATTTCTTTTTTGTTTTAATGCCAATGGATTTGCTACAAGGCGCGTTGAGATTGGTTGGAGCCAATCATAGATTTTAAGATTATTTTCTCGTAGCGTTGTACCCGTTTCCGTAATATCTACAATGGCATCGGCCAGACCTACGAGGGGCGCCAATTCAACGGAACCTTCGATTTTAATGATTTCTACGTCTTGGGATCCGAAATATTGTTTTGTAATGGTTGGATATTTTGTACCAATCCGTTGACGACGGCCTTCCTTCGGATTGTACCCTTCTAAGGAGGCCAAGATAAATTGGCATTGGCCCGTTTTCAAATCTAGCATTTCATAAGATGTATTGTCTTGTTCATCCAGTACATCACTACCAACAATGCCTAAATCAACGACACCATTATTCAAATATGTCGTTACATCAGGGCCCTTCGCTAAGATAACCTCTACCGAATCCCCCAATGGGATAATCAACTTGCGCGCTTTGTTGCGTAATGGTTCGCAGTCAATACCACAGGACTCTAAGAGTGGAATAAAATCCTTTTCAACACGCCCCTTTGTCAAGGCGATTCGTAATTTACCATTATCTTGAATGTTGCTTTCACCTTGCATAAGCACATCTGTAAGGACATCGATGTTGAAAGCCATACCAACGGATGGCATCGATGTACCATCAAATCCAGATAAGAGACCATCATAGCGACCACCGCTGACGATGTATTGAGATACGCCATCTACATAACCTCTAAAGGTAAGGCCTGTGTAATAGGATTGAAGTGGTTCTGTAGACACATCAATACGAACTTGTTGGCCAGTCGCTTCAATTTGTCCCGCTAGATCCATAAGGCTATCTAAAATACGTTGTGCCCCTGCAGGCAAGATGACTTGACTGAGCTCATTTTTAATATCATTTACAGTGCCGAATAAGCGAGGCCAAATCGTAAGGAATGGATACAATGCATTATTTTTAAATTCGCTAATCAATTCGTTATAGCGTGGCAAATATTTTGTAAATAACGCATCGAGCAAATCTGCCCGTTCCCCATCGGTCAAGCCCAATGCATCGGTGATAGCACGGGAGAAACGAGCATCACCAATTTCTAATAATAAGGTATTATTGAGCTGTGATTCATTCACCTCTTTAATGATGGCAAAGCATTCTAGCTCGGCATCAATACCTTCATAGCCGACCATTTCGATACCACCTTGTGTAACTTGGTTAATATCGCCGCGATGCTGTTTGTTTTTCATCAACACATCGCCAAGATAGTAGAACTTGCGAGGCAATTCAATATTCGTAGTCGCCAAGAAACGACCGATTGGCATGGTTAAATCGGGGCGGATAACCACAGATGCATCAGAACTACCAAAGAATTCGTACATATGTTGACCACGGCCTAATGTATAACCATTAAACACATCTTTGTATTCTACAAGAGGTGTAGAAATTTTTGTATACTGACGATTGCGGCAAAGGCTGAGCAAATACTGGCTCACATCATCCTTGCGCTCCGCTACAGCCCCTATATCATCACGAAAACCTGTAGGCAACTGTTTCTGTACCATGAGGATCATCCTTTCTATAAACCATGCTAATATTTCTATTTAAAATATATAGATTCTTTTGGATTTTATCGCTTTATCACGCTAAAGCATAAAACTATAATAATACTCCTCTATAGAATTGTCAATAGAGGAGTATTATATCTAGTCCCAAACCTTTGCTACATCCGCTACGCTATGCGCATCGGATCCTAGCACAAAGGGTACACCAATAATGGCAGCTATCCCTTGAATAAAACGACTCGGATACATTTCACCGCAATCAGGTTTAAAGAATCCACTCATATTATAGTCTAGTTCTCTACCTTGAACGCGCATAATATGTAATATATCGCTCACTAATTGAGCATTTCGTTTATCTAAATGGTGTTCAAAACCGAAATGGTGTTGGTATTTCTTAATTAAATCAAAATGACCGATTCGTTTTGGCGTATAGGCACCCAAATCAGCACGCACCGCTTGGCGAATGATACTAAAGTATTTATAGTACAATTCACTTTGATTAGAAATCCAAGAACCAAAGCCCTTTTCAAATTCCTCTGTATTATAGTCAACACAGTAGTATTTGCCACCTACGCCATCCATAAAGTGAACAGATAGAATATTATCGTCCGTCAATGGACCATAGCGATCAAGAAAGTCTTGAATGTCGCTTTCAAAACCAGGGATATAATCCACCTCAAAGCCAAGGGAAATATCGATATGCGTACCATAGGCACGTTGTAATTCACGTCCCAATTCAAGATAAGAATCCACTTGATTGAGTTTAAGAGACGCCGTATCATAGGCAATCTTATCACCGCCATACTCAGCCTCAAAGGCCTTTGGTAACGGAGCATGTTCTGTTAAACACACCTTTTCGATGCGCAATTCAATGGCTTTTTCAATCATCAATGCCGTTCTATCACCGCTACCATGTGGACATAATTCAGTATGAAAATGACCATCCACCAATCGGCTACGATACGTACTATTGCCTATGAATTGCCGTTCTGCTTTCATATTTATCATAACTTACTTAACCCCTGTCTATGCGTAACATATAATCCGCAACCCCACGGATATATGAATGATTTAATATCTATTATTATACCAATAATGCGTAAGTTTCGGTATCCTGATATTTTCCATGTTTAAAACCAACCTCAGGAGTAAGGCCACAATAGGTAAAACCGAATCGATTATGTAATTTCGTGCTCCCCTCATTGCCGGCCGTAATAACAGATACTACATTATGAAGCATTGTATCTTCTTTAGCCATCTCTAAAATACGTTCCATCAACTGTGTTGCCACACCTTGACCACGGTAATCTTTGTGAATATATATGGATAATTCTACAGTACTTTTGAAAGCATCCTTTAATCGATATGGTGAAAGCGATGCATAACCTACCACTACATCATTAACGGTTCCAACAATAATAGGATGATGCTCATCACTATGCGCATTATACCATTCATGCCACTCTTCTAATGTGCGTGGTTCTAGGTCTAAGGTGGCTACGCCGTATTCGACCTCGTAGTTGTAAATAGATAAACAAGCAAACACATCATCTTTTGCAATTGATCGAATTATTAATTCACTCATATATTCCTCTAAAATAATTTATATTATTATATAAATTATCAGTTTATGTCTATAAAATGATATAATAAAAGAACCTCCAGAAGAAAGGAGGTGTTATATTGGAGGCGTTATTTTGTACGCTTTGGGGTACCTTGCTTGCCCCTCTTATTGTAGCCTTAGTTGTAACTACCTATAACTATTGGCTCAACAATAAGACAAAAAAATAAGCAAGAAAAAGGACGAGCTGCAACTCGTCCTTTTTTGTTATATTGTAGGTAATTTTGTACGCTTTACTACCTATTTGTAGTATATCATAAATATATAACACTGACTAGTAATAGAAGATAGTCAATTATATCTCTATAATACTCCAAATAGAATAAGCGTAACTACAACTAACGCAACAATGACTATATAGTCTAATAGTTTAAGGCCTACGGATGCGGCAAAGCTATGTGTCTTGCCACCAAAGCCTCTTAGTTCCAAGGATAATGCCATCGTTTCAGAGCGGCCCAAGGATTTTAGCAGTAATGGTTGTATAACAGAGGCATAGGATTTCATGCGTTTAAAGATATTGCCTTCAAGAGAAAGGCCACGGCAAGATTGTGCCTCTTGAACAGCCTTGCTTTCACCAATGAAATCTGGTACAAAGCGAAGTGCTGCCGTAAACATAAATGCATATTCATAAGGAATTTTGCATTGTGTTACAAGGGCCGCGGTTAAATCTTGTAATTTAGTCGTTGCCAAAAGTGCAATAAATACGAGTGTCATAGCAAGCATACGAAGACCAGATACAACGGCAGATACAACGTCCCCGCTACCTAAGTATTGAACAACGCCTAAGAATACGGCGAACACAACTAAAGCAAACACCGCCTTGTATTGTTTCCATAATAAACCGGTCAACAACAATGCTACTAATTCTACGACAACTAATGCCATCAATGACATCCAGTCTCGCAAGAAGATGGCCCATACGGATACGGCGAGGGTCATCAAAATTTTTGTTAATGGTACTAATCGTTCCATGGTCCCCTCCTATTCTGCCAATTGCGCGATAAGGCGCGTCCGTAATTCATCCATCGATTTGCAGTAACCTAGTCCCGGTACCGCTTGTGAAAGCTCTACACTTGGCGGTTTTGTGAGGCCAAGATCATGTAATTCATCGGTAGATTTCGAAAATAATTCTTCTGGTGTACCGTCAAAGGATACGGTGCGATGGCCCATGATGATGGCACGAGAACATTCAGCCGCCATGATTTCCATGTCATGAGTAATCAATAAAATCGTAATGCCTTCACTATTCAACTGACGGAGCAAGGCTAACAATTCTTTTGTTTCCTTTCCATCTTGACCACTTGTAGGTTCATCGAGGATGAGGATTTTAGACTGCATAGCCAATGCAGATGCAATGGCAACACGTTGTTTTTCGCCACGGCGCAATGTAGGTGGATACTCGTTGCGTAAATGGCTAATACCACAACGTTCTAATACTTCGTCTACAATGTGTGTAATCTCATCTTTAGAACGTCCCAAGGATTCAGGACCAAACGCTACCTCTGTAGCCACAGTAGGTCTAAACATTTGGCGATCTGGTTGTTGGAACACATACCCAATAAATTGGCCTCGTTTAGATGGTGGCATGGATGTAATATCCTTACCATTATAACGAATATGGCCTTCAGCAGCCTTTTCAAGGCCTACTAAGAGACGGGTAATCGTCGTTTTACCACAACCATTCTTACCACCCACAGCAATAAATTCGCCTTCATGAATGGTAAAGTTTACATTTCTAAAAATATCTACGGTAGGCACATAGCCAAATCGTAAGTTTTCTACCTTAAGCATGTGCGCCACCTCCTGTACTTTCACCTACACGATTACCATGTTGAGCTTGGTTTTCACCATTTACATTTATATGCTCATAACGAGAACGATCGATGGCCTTAGCCATTTCGATGTGATGAAGACCCTTAATAGCCGATTCGATGCTAAGCCAAGGTTCATCGCTATGATAACCGGCCTTTTCCAATTCCATATACGTTGTAAATACGGATGGCAATGCTTCTACATAAATATTATGATTGTACATGTATTCCAATGTTGTAGCCACATCGCTATCACATACGATTTCACCATCCACCATAAGTGCCATGCGATTAGCATATGGCAATACGGCATGCAAATCATGGTCGATAACTACAACAGTGATACCATGATTGCGGTTCAAATCACCAACAAGGCGATATAGTTCGGCTGTCCCATCTGGGTCAAGTGAACTAGTTGGTTCATCCAGAACGAGGACAGATGGATTGGTTGCCAGCACGGAAGCAATCGCTAACCGTTGACGTTGACCGCCGGACAAGCTCGTAATTTTACGGTCTTCAAGGCCTTCGATACCAACTTGTTTAAACACCTCTGCACAACGAGCATCGATGGTTGCTCGATCGTAACCACGGTTTTCCATGGCAAAGGCTACTTCTTCGCGAACCGTCATCGTTACGAGTTGTGTATCATAATCGGCAAGAACAACGCCAACATGATTTGCTAATTCAGGAATCGACAATTGTGTTGTAGCCTTACCATCTACGAATACCATACCTTCTAGACGACCGCCATAGAATTTTGGCACCGCCCCAACCATGGCCATGCAAAGCGTACTTTTACCACAACCGGCAGGACCTGTTACAACGAGGAAATCACCATCATGCACATCTAGGTTGATGTTCTTTAACGTAGGCGCAGTCGCCTTAGGATGGTAATAATTCATATGCTCAATGGAAATCTTTGCATCCCGTTCTGGCGTAATAACGAGACCACTATGGTCGCTAGAAGCTTCGCTACCGGTAGGCAACATGCCTCTCTTAGCGAACATCTTTTGAGCCGGAATGTACAACACTGGTGTAATCGCTGCATTTACAGCCGCTACCACTAATACGAGAGGCCACATAGCATACAGATACACATTATTAGGTAATCCTGCAATTTGCCATAACAATGTAACGAAAATACCACCAGATACAACAGTTGTAAAGAATGCACCTACTATCGGTGTAATCTCAAAGGAGCCAATTTTACCGATTTTCATAGATGTCATGGTACGCGAAATGAATGTTATCACTAATGCACCAGCTGGCTCGGACAACAAGTTACCATAAGGGAAGCCAGATTTTGAGGTTAAAACTTCAATCAAAGCGGCTACTAAGCCAATCCCTAATGCTTGAGAGACGCTAGGTTTTGTCAACAAAATCGCCACACAATAGGCCGCAATCATCCAGTTTGGTGTAATTCCTGCAAAACTAGGACTCACCAAGTGCAAAATTGTACCCAACGCAAGCATTAAGGTGCTCACCGTTACCCATCTAAACTGTCCACCCTGATCATGGGTGTACACGAGATCCTTTATTCGTTCCATAATACCCTCTTTTCTTCAATAGAATATATACTGTCTATTTTAACATTTATATGGGTATTGTGAAAGTGCTCTGATTAGGGACATGTTATATCTAGGTGTGCACCAATATTTCGGATATTAGGTTAAAAGGGATGGTATTCCCTCCTCAAGCTCCACCGGCCTATTCTGTCCCTTTGGGACAGGGCCAAAGTCGCTTTCGAAGGGAATACCATCCCTTTTACAACTATAACTATAAAGTTGCCACACCTAGATATATCATCGCTTTACAGCTAAACATGTCCATATCTAGTATAAACATATTCAAACACATCGCCACGGCAGATTTCTATGAGTCGATCATCATAGCTTTCCGGAAGTTTTATCTTCGCTAGTTGTTTCAGCAACCTTCTCTCTAATTTCTTTTGCTGCTCCTACAGATTTTTCTTTAACGGTTTCGGTAATATCTTTAGCCGCATCAGCAGTTATATCTTTTACTTCTTTAGCCTTTTGTTTTAGCTCTTCAGCCTTCACCTTAAGGGTAGCTTCTAAATCTTTTGCCACATCTGCAGACTTTGCTTTTACCAATTTCATGTTACTATTAAAATCATTTTATAGCACTATCTATTAATGATGGTCCCTTTAAAAACTAATGTACTTCATCCAATAGTATTTTAAGATAATCACGTCTACTATTTAATATTCTATCAATATAAATAGTCCGATCTAAATAACGGTAAAAACTTAAATAATTATGACAAAGCAAATATCTATATTCAATTTTACTTCCCATGTTTATCAATAATCGCTGTCCCATTTCTGGAAAAGCTCTTAAAGAATCATTCGTAGTCACTATATCCGAAATAGTTTTCTTAGCTAACTCAATATCTCGGTTTCTTCTTCTATAAAGGATTTTATTTTAAGCAAATCTTCTCGTGCTTTAGGTGCATAACTAATTTGATGATCCATAGTTAAATCCCCAATTCACTCTTTAGTTGCTCTGATGAAATCCACCCTTGTTCTTCACCAGATTTGCGACCGGTCTCTAAAGCGCCCATAAGTTTTATCGTAGCCATTACACGTTCATAGTCTTGAATATCCATAATTACATATCGACCTCTACCATTTTTAGTTAAGAATACGGGACTATCTATAGCAACATCACGCAATACTTCAGAATAATTACGTAAATCTGAAATAGGTTTTATATTCGGCATACTATCACCTCCAAGAAACTTTAGTAATATAACACTCATTTTTCAAATGTCTTATTATTGTAGTTAAATTATCATGTAAATTCAACAATAAATTTTACAGCATTATATAAACGAATAAATTGTAACCTCACTATACATACCATTCTCACTTCCTCGTCACATAGTTGTGATATAATGCATATATTAATTACGCCCACACAGGAGGTCTACATGTACAAATATATTACAATCTTAGGCGCTGCAGGCCAAATTGCACAACGCTTAACGGCGACGTTATTAACATATACAGATATGCACATCACATTATATGGACGTCAATTGAGCACACGCATTCATCCAGAAATTTTAGAACACGAACGGATAACCGTTATCGAAGGATCCTTTCAAAATCCTAAAAAATTAGAGGAAGCCGTTAAGAATACAGAAGTCGTATTCCTTAGTGCTATGGAAACGGGCAGTGATATGGCAGCTATTGTGAAAGCACTTGCTCGCCAAAACATTCGTCGTATCATCGGCTTATCCATGGTTGGCCTATCTGGTGAATTTCCAACGGCTTTAGAAAAATTTACCTTCGATAATCTACCAATTAGCTATGTACAAGGCGAACGTCAGGCGCGCAACGTATTACGCGAATCTAACTTAAACTACACGATTTTACGTCTACCTTGGCTTTATAATGACATGGAAAACACAAATTACGAATTCATCCCTGAAGGTGCTCCTTTCAATTATGCACAAGTTACACGCGAAGCTGTAGTAAAAGCCGTTTACGATATCCTCCACGTTGAAGACGAAACACCATTCAGCCGCGCTAGCATTGGTGTAGGTGAACCAGGTACACACTACGATAAACCATCGTTTTTATAAACTACCATATATTAGGAGATATCCATGGGAAATTCAAATGATACAATCATTCTAGAAAGTAAAACATATAATAAATTAAAAGCCCAGTTAGAAATATTAACCGCTCTAGTGGAAGGACAAAATGATATCATTCAAGGACGTACAATAACCATAGAGGAAACTTTTAATAGTATTGATAAAATGATACATCAATTAGACTAACCTAATATTAATATTATAAATGTTCTATAATTACATATAATACCTTCGGTATACATTTCTTACTTAAGAAAATGTATACCGATTTTTTATTCCCATAATTTATGGTTATTTATGTAGATAAACAACGTTATTTACGCTATACTAATAACAGAATTAAGATACACTAATAAACAGGTAAGGAGATATCATGAATCGCATTGTTGTTATAGGTAGTTGCAACATGGATATAGTAGTGCTCGCCGATAAACGTCCGACGGCAGGCGAAACAATTATGGGCAACGAATTGCACATCGCTCACGGTGGCAAAGGTGCCAACCAAGCGGTTGCTGCCGCTCGCCTAGGCGCAGAGGTTACCATGGTAGGCTGCATCGGGGAAGATGCATATGGACAAATGATTTTGGATAACCTCAAAAAAAATCATATCAATACAGACTATATCGTCACTGTCCCAGATACGACAACTGGCACAGCCCACATCACATTGGCTGAAGGCGATAACAGTATTATTGTCATCGCTGGTGCTAATGCTAAGGTAGACCAGTCTGTAGTCGATAATGCTTGGTCTGCTATCGAGCAAGCAGATCTCGTAATGGTACAAAATGAGATTCCGATTCCAACTATTGAATACATCGTTCGTCGTTGTCACGAGGCTAATGTGAAAGTCCTCTTAAACCCAGCTCCGGCAGCTGATCTCAATCCTGAATGGTTAGAATTGGCTACGTACATCACGCCAAATGAACATGAATTATCTGCCCTCTATCCTAACCAATCGACAGAGGAAACATTATTGGCAAACGAAAACAAAATCATCGTTACTCTTGGCAGTAAAGGCGTAGGCTACGCAGACGATGGCGAAATTCACATTGTTCCTGGATTCAAGGTAGAACCAGTGGATACAACAGGCGCAGGCGATACCTTCAACGGTGCCTTTGCAACAGCTATCGTTAATGGTAAAAGCTTAGCCGACGCATTGCACTACGGCAATGCAGCTGCGGCCTTATCCATCCAAAAACTAGGTGCTCAGTCCGGAATGCCTACGAAGGATGAGGTCGACGCATTCTTATCAGATAAATAGTAGGGAGCTGACTAGGACTTTAAAAGCTCCACCGGCCGGGTCTGACTACGGCCTACGGCCTTCGCAGGGCCAAAGTCGCTTTGAAAGTCCTAGTCAGCTCCAACAAACATTTAACTAATAACGAATACTTTCGACCTCTATATAATAAAAGGAACAATGAACTAGGCTTTAGCAGCCTCATTAATTGGAATGAAAGGAGTTTATATGCAACGACACGGCATTTTAAATAGCCATATTGCTAAGGTTCTTGCAGATCTTGGTCACACAGATACGTTTTGTATCTCCGACTGTGGATTGCCAGTACCTGAAGGGGTTCAAAAGATTGACTTAGCCTTAGATT
>OGGM01000772.1_pt1 | contig 17316 bp, 11 predicted proteins | sample 1571251 | NCBI WGS metagenome assembly OGGM01 (sample SAMEA2582076, study PRJEB24529) | metagenome | biome: Human gut stool | place: China | collected 2011 | reverse complement strand
CACCACGAAGCATCCATCGAAGGTGGTCAGCACCTGAACGTTAACGTGATGAACCGTGAAATGCTGCTCGACGCGATGGAAAACCCGGAAAAATATCCGCAGCTGACCATCCGTGTATCTGGCTACGCAGTACGTTTCAACTCGCTGACTAAAGAACAGCAGCAGGACGTTATTACTCGTACCTTCACTCAATCTATGTAATTAGATTTGACTGAAATCGTACAGTAAAAAGCGTACAATAAAGGCTCCACGAAAGTGGGGCCTTTTTTAGCACGAGAGCCTTTTTTGTCAGCTATCTATACTTTAAGGTGACTGCCAAAACAGACTCGACGTAGCCTTCGAGCTGCGCACCAACACGGCCTCAGATGGGCCACATCTGGAGAAACACCGCAATGTCAGTTATTGGTCGCATTCACTCCTTTGAATCCTGTGGAACCGTAGACGGCCCGGGTATTCGCTTTATCACCTTTTTCCAGGGCTGCCTGATGCGCTGCCTGTATTGTCATAACCGCGACACCTGGGACACGCATGGCGGTAAAGAAGTTACCGTTGAAGATTTAATGAAAGAGGTGGTGACCTATCGCCACTTTATGAACGCTTCCGGCGGCGGCGTTACCGCATCCGGCGGTGAAGCAATCCTGCAAGCTGAGTTTGTTCGTGACTGGTTCCGCGCCTGCAAAAAAGAAGGCATTCATACCTGTCTGGACACCAACGGTTTTGTTCGTCGTTACGATCCGGTGATTGATGAACTGCTGGAAGTAACCGACCTGGTAATGCTCGATCTCAAACAGATGAACGACGAGATCCACCAAAATCTGGTTGGAGTTTCAAACCACCGCACGCTGGAGTTCGCCAAATATCTGGCGAACAAAAATGTGAAGGTGTGGATCCGCTACGTTGTTGTGCCAGGCTGGTCTGACGATGACGATTCAGCGCATCGCCTCGGTGAATTTACCCGTGATATGGGCAACGTTGAGAAAATCGAGCTTCTCCCCTACCACGAACTGGGCAAACACAAATGGGTGGCGATGGGTGAAGAATACAAACTTGATGGTGTTAAACCACCGAAGAAAGAAACCATGGAACGCGTGAAAGGCATTCTTGAGCAGTACGGTCATAAGGTAATGTTCTAATTTCCCCGTAAAGCGGCAACTTTTTTGAGTTGCCGCTTTTTTATTCCGCGCTGCATAAATAATTCAGAGCTCTATTTCTAACGCCCTTACAGCACAGCTTCCAAATGTATTACCCAAACCGCCAGTATATGTCCTGCGGCTTGCGCGCATTTCTCGATTATGTAAAAACGGGTCAGATCTGCCAGAGTCAGCGTCACCGACCACAATAATTATTTGCTATTCGCTTTACGCGCCAGCAGCGGGAATATCAGCCCTAATCCCACCAGCACAAACGGCGTTGCAACATTCAGCGCCAACTGGAATGTCCACTCTGCGGTGAAGGCTTCCATTTTCGGGAAAATACCAGTCAGGCAGGCAAAAGCGGTAAAGGCAAAACACCAAATTCCGACGGTCATTGCCAGCGGCTTATTACGAATAAAGACATATTCCGGCTTATATTTCTGCGCCAGGCGAACAACTGCAATAAATGCAACAAATACCCATAAATAACGCAGCGGCATCACTACCGAATTAAGGTTCAACAGCCATTTATAGAGATTGTTCATATCACCAATGCCGAGAGTCGGCAGCATTATCAGGATCGCCACCAGCACCAGGGTCAGAAAATAGCCATTAACGGGCGTACCAGAAGCGTTGGTACGACATAAACTGGCTGGAATATATTTGCTGTCAGCATCGCCTAATAACACTTTAAGCGGCGCATCAATCGAGAATACCAGCGCAGCTACTTGTCCCAGGGTATTCGCAATGGCATAAATCACCATTAAAGTATTACCCATGTTGTAATACTCGCCCAGCTTCTGAAAGGCGTAATACTGACCGTTAGTCATTAAGTCATCCGGGATATTACGCGAGTCAAACATCATCCCCATCGCCAGTGAGCCCAGAATGGCACAAACCGCAACCATCACCGCAAGGCATAACATCCCTTTTGGAAATTCTTTTCCTGGGTTGCGCGTTTGATTAACGTAAGGAGAAATCTTCTCTGCTCCGCCAACCGCGAAAACCAGCATTGAAATAGTGGTAATGTAGGTAAAGTCGATATGAGGAATGAACGTTTCCCAGGTAATGTTTGTGGTCGCAATATGCACTTCAGTAATCGCAGGCGCGGTTACCGCCATCGCCACATACAGGAGCGACATAACAAACATCGCAATCCCTGCCACAGAACCGACGATTTTCAGCGATTTCATACCGCGTGAAGCAACCCACATAAAGAAGATAAACAGCACCAGCGTTAACCCCTGTAACGCTACGACTGAATATTCTTTGATTAACGAACCGTCGCCTTTCATCGCCCAACCGAGCGCAATCAGTATTGCCTGGGGTTTTTGTGCCAGATAGGGAATATGCACTACCCAGTAGGTCCACGCGGCGAGGTAAGCCAGTCCGGGTCCCATCGTGTGTTTAATCCAGGTACTGACCCCGCCCTTCCCATCTTTGAAGGTCGAGCCTAACTGACCAACAATTAGCGCATAAGGTGTGAAATAGAGCGCAAAGATAAACACCCATGAAAAAACAACCACCAGCCCCTGGTTGGCGTAGTTATTAACAACGTTGCCAAAACCCCAGACAGTGATAAAAGACATCAGCGCAATGTTGTACCATCGCAGCTGTTTTTCCTGAACATTCCCAGCCATAGACAAATCCTTCGCCAAAATTAAAGGGGCATCTGTAAAACGAGGGATTATGCGCGGCAAATAAGAAGTGCGGAAATAGCGAAATGCAAAATTATAACCTGCTGCACATTTTATTTTTAAACGAATAAAATTTGGAATAAAGCAAGTCAGATAGAAGAAACAAAAAAGCAGAGTGTGAAACAGTAAGTTCACACTCTGCTTGAATTCATTTACACGTGAGCAACGGGTTTCGGCGTATGACCGGCGTTGCGAAGCAGCATCAGCAAATAGATAAACGATACGCTGGCGATCATGATAAACAATAAATTATCGGAGAAATTCTGCATTAGCATAGCGGTAAATGACGGGCCAAGCAGACTTCCCACGGTATAGCTCAACAGTAAGGCCTGGTTCATCGCCACCAGTTGATGATGTTCAACTTTCTCGCAAGCCCAGGCCATCGCCACCGGATATAGCGTAAAGCCAGCGGCACCGAGGATGAATAACGCTGGGGCCATCGCCGCCTGGCTAAGCATCGCGATACTGCCGAGAATGACGACAAAGACCTGAACACGCAACACCAGCAGTCGACCAAACTTATCCGCCAGACGTCCAATCGGCCATTGTCCAAGGATACCCGCACTGACCAGTACCGCCATCCAGAAACCAATGCTGGCATTGCTCACCCCTTTGTGATTGAGGTACAGCGGCATCAGGCCATATAGAGATCCCAGAACGATTCCTGAGATAATGCAGCCATTCACGCCAAGCCGCGCCTGACGGAGTTTTAGCATTGACGTAATTGACGTCGAATCATGGTTTTCAGCCTGCTGATTCAGCACACGCGTAAACAACAGCGGTAAGATCCCTGCCAACGTCAAACCTGTAACCCACGGCAATACGGACATCAGCTCGGTTGAAACTTTGCTGACCAGTAACTGGCCTAAAAACGTTCCCACGTAATAAACCATCATATACGCAGCAAGCAAACGCCCACGGTTACGTGACGTCCCACTGCACATCAGCGCGCTCTCAACAACCACCCAAATCATGGCACAGCCGACGCCGGCGACAAAACGCCAAGCCAACCAGCTCCAGAATCCAATCATCAGGCCAAGGCCGGCACAGCCAGCGGCAAAAATGAAGGAGGCCAGATAATAGCTGCGGTTAAAGCCAATGCGCTTAATGACATACCCTGTCAGCAATGTACCGACCAGGTTGCCGGTAAAATAGGATGAGCTGACAACGCCTACCTGCCATGTGGACATGTGTTCCTGGGCGAGCCAAAGCGGCACGAGTGTATTTAACACTGCGATCGCCAGAGTCAACAAAAGCAGGCCAGACAGCAAAAGCATGACAGGCCGGGTATACGTGGACATGAATTAAAACCGTGAGGAAGTTCAAATTTCATGCGCATCATGCCACCGCCAAAAACATTGTCAATGGGTGAAAATACGCGCATATCGCAGCGGAGGTATTATCGATTTATATTACTCATTCATAACGCTAATGCTGGAGAGACGATTAATCTCATCTGATTGTTTTTATTGATCTAACACAAATTTCATACGCTTCGTTCAGTCGAAAAATTTCATGGTCACAGCAAACTCATATTTCCCGTCTATGCTTTCAGAGCAATGCATCGCGTCTGACCGATTTCAGACGTACCACTGACTCTCGAAAGGAGAAGAGGATGACCAAACCGTATGTTCGTCTTGATAAAAATGATGCTGCCGTTTTGCTTGTTGATCACCAGGCTGGTTTACTTTCCCTTGTACGGGATATCGAACCCGATAAGTTTAAAAATAACGTGCTGGCGCTGGGTGACCTGGCTAAGTATTTCAACTTACCAACTATTCTTACCACCAGTTTTGAAACCGGTCCTAACGGCCCATTAGTTCCAGAACTGAAAGCACAATTCCCCGATGCACCTTACATTGCTCGCCCGGGCAATATTAACGCCTGGGATAACGAAGATTTTGTAAAAGCAGTCAAAGCGACAGGTAAAAAACAGTTAATTATTGCCGGTGTGGTAACCGAAGTTTGCGTGGCATTCCCGGCGCTTTCAGCCATTGAAGAAGGGTTTGACGTCTTTGTCGTGACTGACGCGTCAGGGACCTTTAATGAAATTACCCGGCATTCGGCGTGGGATCGCATGTCGCAAGCTGGTGCGCAATTGATGACATGGTTCGGCGTGGCTTGCGAGCTGCATCGCGACTGGCGTAATGATATTGAAGGACTGGCGACGTTGTTCTCTAACCATATTCCTGATTATCGTAATTTGATGACCAGTTATGACACGTTAACGAAGCAGAAATAAAAGAGAACCGGGGCCGAAACCCCGGTTGTTATGATTAGCTTGCGACGGCCATCCCCACGGTCATATGCAAACCATAGAATACGCCACGACCGATTAATTCCCCTGCCAGAAGCAGAATGAATGATACGGAAAGTAGCGGAACCGCAGGCTGATAACCTTTTAGCTGTGGTGCAATCCACAAGCACAGGGCAACAGCCAAAAGCACGATCCGCCAGGACATCAGCGCACCATAGTCCGGCACCAGCGCTGCGGCCTGCTGCACAGAGCTATGAATAGTCGCCAGCTCTGCGCCCTGCATCACTGACACCACGCCACTCACTACCAGGGCCAGTACAGAAATGGCTGGCAGCAGACGCATCGCCCAGCCATCGACGCCAGCCAGACTCAGCAACAGGTAACCCAGTAACGGGCCGCCCATAAACATCGTCAGGAAGAAGCCCATCGGCGTCCAGATGCTGTACCAGGTCGGAACGGTATCAATGCTGTTATACACACGCACCATCATCCAGACAAAGATGACGCCAAGAACCATCGTCACTATCAGCCAGAGCGTACGCAATGCCGGTGACAGCTTTTTCAGCATTGCCAGCAACCAGCCGATGCCACCAACAGCAAAAAAGATCGAACCGCTGGCGATTTCGTTACTGAGTGCTGAAGCCCCTACCCGGTTGAGCGAGTTAAAGGCGCGCATCGGTGAACCAAGATGAAGCATAGAGGCGATAAAGCCAATGCCCATCAGCACCCATAAACCAAACATGCAGGCAATAACACGCTGCTGGGCTTCTGCTCGCAGGTCGCCTTTGAGCAGCGCCAAAGCCAGAACGATAAAACCACCCGCTACACATTGCCCGAAGACCGTGAAGATCATCAGCGGCCATTCATGCCATCCACTTCCCATCTCACACCTCCTTCGGGTTTGCCAGATAGCCAGTGGTATCCCCGGTCGGGCGGCTGTTGGCATTGGGTTTGATCACAATATTCGGTTTGGTAAAGTGAGCTCGCGGCAACGGCGCAACGGCCGCCAGATCGCCATGTTTTTTACGCAGCTCGTCGATAGGGCCGAAATCCAGCGCCCGCAGCGGGCAAGATTCAACACAGATCGGCTTTTTCCCCTCCGCAACACGGTCATAACAACCATCGCATTTGGTCATATGGCCTTTCGTTTCGTTATATTGCGGTGCGCCATACGGGCAAGCCATATGGCAGTAGCGGCAGCCAATGCACACATCTTCATCGACTACAACAAAACCATCTTCACGTTTATGCATCGCACCACTCGGGCAGACTTTAGTACAAGCCGGATCTTCGCAGTGGTTGCACGAAATCGACAGATAGTAGGCAAACACGTTCTGGTGCCAGACACCGTTATCTTCCTGCCAGTCGCCACCAGCATATTCATAAATGCGGCGGAAGCTGACTTCCGGCGTCAGATCTTTATAGTCTTTACAGGCCAGCTCGCAGGTTTTGCAACCGGTGCAACGGCTGGAATCAATAAAAAATCCATACTGGGTTGTCATCGGTTACTCCTTACACCTTTTCAACCTGAACAAGGTTTGTATGTGACGGATTCCCCTTAGCGAGAGGAGACGGACGTTGAGTGGTCAGTACGTTGATACAACCTCCCTTATCGACACGTTTTGCATCCGGGTCATACCAGGCACCTTCACCCAGTGCGACCACACCCGGCATCATTCGTGGCGTCACTTTCGCCTCAATATGAACCTCACCACGATCGTTAAAGATCCTGACTTTATCGCCGTTGTTGATACCGCGTTTTTGGGCATCAAGCGGGTTGATCCACATTTCCTGACGGCAAGCCGCTTTCAGCACATCAACGTTGCCGTAAGTTGAGTGAACGCGAGATTTGTAGTGGAAGCCAGTAAGCTGCAGCGGATATTGTTTGTTCAGCGGATCCTGATAACTTTCAAAGCCCGGCGTATAGATCGGCAGTGGATCGATCACATCGCCTTCTGGCAATTCCCAGGTCGCGGCAATGTCAGCCAGCGCCTGCGAATAAATCTCAATTTTACCCGATGGCGTGGTCAGTGGATTTGCCTGAGGATCTTCACGGAAAGCTTTATAAGCAACGTGGTGCCCTTGTGGGTCGCGCTTTTTAAAGATCCCCTGCTTGCGGAACTCTTCAAACGTTGGCAGTTCAGGAATCGCTTCCCGCGACTGGGCATACAGATGCCGCATCCACTCTTCCTGTGTACGGCCTTCAGTAAACTGTTGCTCAACGCCAAGACGTTTTGCCAGTTCGCTGGTCATTTCATAGATGGTCTTACATTCAAAGCGCGGTTTAATCACCTGATCGTTGAAAATCACGTAAGACATATTCCCACAGGATGCATCCAGTGCAAAGTCCATCTGTTCGGAAGCGGTGCAGTCAGGCAGCAGGATGTCAGCATATTTCGCTGATGAGGTCATGTGGCAGTCGATAACCACAATCAGCTCGCACTTCTTATCATCCTGAAGGATTTCATGGGTACGGTTGATTTCAGAATGCTGGTTAATCAGGCAGTTACCGGCATAGTTCCAGATCATTTTGATCGGCACATCCAGCTTATCTTTCCCGCGCACACCATCACGCAGCGCTGTCATTTCCGGGCCACGTTCAATGGCATCGGTCCACATAAACATAGAAATGCTGGTCTGGATCGGGTTTTCGAGGGTCGGCATACGCACAAACGGTAAGCTGTATGAACCTTCACGCGCGCCGCTGTTCCCTCCATTAATACCAACGTTACCGGTCAGAATCGCCAGCATCGAGATAGCACGGGTTGCGATTTCACCGTTAGCGTGACGCTGCGGGCCCCATCCCTGGCTGATAAACGCCGGTTTGGTACTACCGATTTCACGAGCCAATTTGATGATTTTGTCTGCCGGAACACCGGTGATTTGCGAGGCCCATTCCGGCGTTTTAGCTACGCCATCTGGCCCTTCACCCAGAATATAAGCTTTATAGTGACCATTTTTCGGCGCACTGGCAGGCAGTGTTTTCTCGTCGTAGCCAACGCAATATTTATCGAGGAATGCCTGATCCACCAGGTTTTCGGTGATCATGACATACGCCAGACCGTTAACCAGTGCGGCATCTGTTCCCGGACGAATAGGGATCCACTCATCTTCGCGCCCGGCTCCGGTGTCGGTATAGCGCGGATCGATGATGATCATGCGAGCATTAGATTTCTGACGCGCCTGTTCAAGATAGTAAGTCACCCCACCGCCACTCATTCGCGTTTCGCCAGGGTTATTACCAAACAGCACTACCAGTTTACTGTTTTCGATATCCGACGGGCTGTTACCATCTGCCCAGCCGCCGTAGGTATAGTTCAAACCTTCCGCAATTTGCGCGGAAGAGTAGTCACCGTAATGGTTCAGATAACCGCCGCAGCAGTTCATCAGGCGAGCGACCAGGGTATTTCCCGGCGGCCAGGAGCGGGTCATGGTGCCACCCAGCGTACCGGTGCCATAGTTCAGATAGATGGATTCGTTGCCGTACTCTTTGATCAGGCGCTGCATATTGGTCGCGATGATGTCGTAGGCTTCTTCCCAGCTAATGCGCTCGAATTTGCCTTCACCGCGCGCTCCGACTCGTTTCATCGGATATTTCAGGCGGTCCGGATTGTAGACACGGCGACGCATGGAACGACCACGCAGACAGGCGCGCACCTGGTGCAGGCCGTCATAGTTGTCATCGCCAGTATTATCCGTTTCAACATATTTGATTTCACCGTCCACGACGTGCATACGTAGCGGGCAGCGACTACCACAGTTAACTGTACAGGCGCTCCAGATAACCTTTTCGTCTGATTTTGTTGGAATGGCGCTATCGACAGCGTGCGCAATCCGACTAAAAGGTAATGTTAACGCGCTGCTGGCCATTGCCAGGCCGCCGATCGCTGTCGTTTTTACCAAACCACGGCGACTCACCTCAGCAGCCAATACCGCATCAGGGATTTTCGTTTTCATAATGGCTCACTCAAGCTTGCTCACGATTGATTCCAGTAACAAACCGTATTGTGTAATTATTTCTATAGCAGGTCGCTATATAGGCTTGTATACATCGAATAATTTGAAAATCAAAGAGATAGGTAGATTTTCACTCGAAAGTAGTATTACGTGTAAGTGAGGAGTAATTATTGTTCGGTATCAAAGGGAGACAAAAAAAGCGCCCGCAGGCGCTTTTTAGATTCAGAAAAATTGGGTATTAGCCAATATATTCCAGTCCGTTCATATACGGACGCAGAACTTCTGGTACTTCAATACGACCATCAGCCTGCTGATAGTTTTCCATTACTGCAACCAGCGTACGACCAACAGCCAGACCAGAACCGTTCAGGGTATGAACCAGACGGGTTTTCTTGTCCGACTTGCTGCGGCAACGTGCCTGCATACGACGTGCCTGGAAATCCCAAACGTTGGAGCAGGAAGAGATCTCACGGTAGGTGTTCTGTGCCGGGATCCATACTTCCAGGTCGTAAGTTTTGCAAGCACCAAAGCCCATGTCGCCGGTACAAAGGATGATTTTACGGTACGGCAGGCCCAGCAACTGCAGGACTTTTTCTGCATGACCAGTCATCTCTTCCAGCGCCGCCATTGAGTCTTCCGGGCGCACGATCTGCACCATTTCAACTTTGTCGAACTGGTGCATACGGATCAGACCACGGGTGTCACGACCATATGAACCGGCTTCAGAACGGAAGCATGGGGTGTGGGCGGTCATCTTAATTGGCAGATCATCTTCATCGATGATTTCACCGCGCACCAGGTTGGTCAGCGGAACTTCTGCCGTTGGGATCAGCGCATAGTTACTGGTGTCTGCTTCTTCTTCCAGCGGACGAGTATGGAACAGATCGCCAGCAAATTTCGGCAGCTGACCCGTACCGTACAGCGTGTCCTGGTTAACCAGGTACGGAACATAGTTCTCACTGTAGCCATGCTGTTCGGTATGCAGATCCAGCATAAACTGCGATAGTGCGCGGTGCATGCGAGCAATCTGCCCTTTCATTACCACAAAGCGGGAACCGGTCAACTTAACTGCGGCTGCAAAGTCGAGGCCAGAGTGCATTTCACCCAGCGTCACATGGTCACGAACTTCAAAGTCAAACTCACGCGGGGTGCCCCAGCGGCTGACTTCAACGTTGTCATTTTCGTCTTTACCTACCGGCACTTCATCTGCAGGCAGGTTAGGGATGGTTAGCGCGATATCGCGAATTTCAGCCTGTAAAGCATCCAGCTCGGCTTTTGCTGCATCCAGCTCTTCGCCCAGTTTGTTCACTTCCAGACGTAAAGGCTCGATATCTTCCCCGCGCGCTTTCGCCTGGCCAATGGATTTCGATCGGGAGTTACGCTCCGCTTGCAGGTTTTCCGTTTTGACCTGCAATACTTTACGACGCTCTTCAAGAGCGCCCAGCTTATCTACATCCAGCTTAAAGCCCAGATTGGGATCGAGCATGCTTATCCTGTGCTTATCGAATTAAATGGGAGATGTGGCCACAGCCTGCGACCACAGGGATACAGTAACAACATTACCGCAACGATAACATTAACGGTAGCGTTTTATGGGGCTATTTTGATCCTGTTCAGCCAGCCAGGCGAGCTTTTCGCCAATCTTGCCTTCAAGGCCCCTGTTTGTCGGGAAATAATAGCGTGTTTGTGCTATTTCCGGCGGGAAGTAAACCTCACCGGCAGCATAAGCGTTTGCTTCATCATGAGCGTAACGATATTCCTGCCCGTAGCCCATTTCCTTCATTAATTTCGTCGGCGCATTACGCAAATGAACCGGCACGTCATAATCCGGACGTTCGCGAGCATCCGCCAGCGCGGCTTTAAACGCAGTGTAGACAGCGTTGCTTTTTGGCGCGCAGGCCAGGTAAACAATCGCCTGAGCAATGGCGCGTTCTCCTTCCGCCGGGCCAACTCGGGTAAAGCAATCCCAGGCCGCAATTGCCACCTGCATCGCTCGTGGATCAGCATTACCCACATCTTCCGACGCTATCGCCAGACAGCGACGCGCGACATATAACGGATCGCCACCGGCAGTAATAATTCGCGCATACCAGTACAGCGCCGCATCGGGTGCGCTACCACGTACCGACTTATGCAGTGCGGAAATGAGATCGTAAAAGCGATCGCCTTTGTTATCAAAGCGGGCGCTACGTTCACCGGCGATTTCGGTCAGTAATTCAGGCTTCAGGACCCGCTTACCGCTATCATCGACTTCGGCCATATCCGCCATCATTTCCAGCGTATTTAACGCCCGGCGCGCGTCGCCATTCACCAGTTCAGCAATGGCGCGTCGCGTTTCATCTGGCAGAACTATATCCTGACCACCATAGCCACGGGTTTTGTCTTCCATCGCCTGAGTAAGCACCTGCTCAATATCCTCTGTACTCAGGGATTTCAGCAGATAGACACGGGCACGGGAAAGCAGTGCCGAGTTAAGTTCAAACGACGGGTTTTCAGTGGTTGCGCCAATAAAAGTGATGGTGCCGTCTTCAATATGTGGCAGAAATGCATCCTGCTGGCTTTTGTTGAATCGGTGAACTTCGTCAACAAAAAGAATAGTGCGGCGACCAGCATTGCGGTTTTGCCGAGCGCGCTCGATCGCCTCGCGAATCTCTTTCACGCCAGAAGTAACGGCAGAAATACGTTCCACATCAGCGTTCGCATAGCGGGCAATCACTTCAGCGAGGGTTGTTTTGCCGGTACCCGGTGGCCCCCAGAGGATCATAGAATGCAAATGCCCGGCTTCGATAGCACGCGGCAACGGCTTCCCCGCAGCCAACAAATGTTGCTGGCCGATATACTGTGCTAAATTTTCTGGCCGCATACGCGCGGCCAGAGGTTGAAAAGTATTATCCGAAAAATCGAGCGACAGATTGCTCACTCAGGTGCCTCTACTTACGTTGATCATCTACCGTTACGCCTTGCGGCGGGGTGAAGGTAAATTTCGCTGCATCCACAGTCCCATTTTGCTGGGATTTCAGCTGATAACTGCTGCGCTGATCGTCCTGCTCCACCGCGCTAAACTGATGGATTGTGCCATCACGTCCCACGTTAATGGTGAACTGCTTCAGATTGCCATTGCTGGCTTTCGGCGTCAGGACAAAGTCATCGCCATTCTGTTTGATATTGTACTGCTGCCAGTCGCTGGACTGGTTGCGGGCAATCAGCATAAACGGCGTATTACCGGTGGCATCTTTCAGCCAGGTTGCCGTAGCTTGCTCAACGAACGGGTTATAGAACCACAGTGTTTTACCGTCAGAAACCAGAATGCTTTCATCAGGTTGAGTCATATGCCAGTTGAATAAGTTTGGACGTTTCACCCACAGATCGCCCTGGCCTTCCTGCACCGCCGCGCCGCTACCGTCAGTCACTTTTTGTGTGAAGCTGGCGTGGAAGCTGCTGACTTTATCCAGGCGGCTTTTAAGATCGCTTGCGGCATCAGCCCAAACGCTGCTTGCTACTAAGCTTGAGAGTAATGCACAGGTGATGGCAATTTTTTTCATCATTATTCCTCAAATTACGTCACTCCCGATCGGGAGTTCCCTCTACTCTCTATTCCAGGCTAATAATCAGCTTGAGGAAAGAAGAAAATACTGAATTTTCAGTTGTTAGAGTGCCGGATGCGACGCTACCGAGCCTTATCCGGCCTACGATGCATTAATTAGTCAAACGGCGGTGGGGCCAGCACTTCACGATTACCGTTGTGCCCCTGTTCGCTGACAATCCCCTGCGCTTCCATCTGTTCGATAATACGCGCTGCACGGTTATAACCAATGCGGAACTGACGCTGTACGCCAGAAATTGATGCTTTGCGTTTTTCAGTGACAAACTGCACCGCCTGATCGAACAACGGATCCAGCTCTTCAGCGCCATCGAAACCGCCCGCGCCACCTTCGCTTTCACTGTCGGAGGTGATGCCATCAACATACTGTGGGCGACCACGCGCTTTCCAGTCCTGCACCACGGCATGAACTTCCTGATCGCGAACAAAAGCACCATGAACACGTACCGGCAACGTGGAGTTCGGCCCAGAGTAAAGCATATCCCCCATACCCAGCAGTGATTCCGCGCCAGCCTGATCAAGAATGGTACGTGAGTCAATCTTACTGGATACGGTAAAGGCGATACGGGTCGGAATATTCGCTTTAATCAGACCAGTAATAACATCAACCGATGGACGCTGCGTTGCCAGTACGAGGTGGATACCCGCGGCACGGGCTTTTTGCGCCAGACGTGCTATAAGCTCTTCCACTTTTTTACCTACCGTCATCATCAGGTCGGCAAATTCGTCCACCAACACCACAATGTACGGTTCTTTTTTCAGCACCGGATGCTGGGCATCCATACTGTCACCCGGCTTCCAGTACGGGTCTGGAATCGGACGCATCATGCGATCGGCTTCAGCAATTTTTTCGTTATAACCCGCCAGATTACGCACACCTAGGGCGGACATCAGCTTATAACGACGTTCCATTTCATTTACGCACCAGCGCAAAGCGTTGGCAGCATCTTTCATGTCGGTAACGACTTCCGTTAACAGATGCGGAATGCCTTCATAAACCGAAAGCTCCAGCATTTTCGGGTCGATCATGATGAAACGCACATCTTCTGGCTGTGCTTTATAAAGCATGCTCAGGATCATCGCGTTCACCCCGACAGACTTACCGGAACCGGTAGTCCCCGCAACCAACAAGTGCGGCATTTTCGCCAGATCGGCAACCACCGGCTCACCGGCGATATCTTTACCCAGCACCACGGTTAATGGCGACGGATTATCGCGGAATTTGGCGTTATCCAATACTTCGCGCAGATAAACGGTTTGTCGTTTTTTATTCGGTAACTCCAGACCTACATAGGGTTTGCCAGGAATAACTTCAACGACACGCACCGCCACCGTCGAAAGTGAACGGGCAAGGTCCCGTGACAAGTTAGAAATGCGCGCCGCTTTTACGCCCGGTGCCAGGTTAAGTTCAAAGCGAGTGATAACCGGCCCCGGAGAGTAATTGACGACATCGGCTTTAATACGGAAATCAGCCAGACGCGCTTCCACCAGACGCGCCATTTGTTCAAGCGCAAAGGTATCTACCGGCTCCACTTCGCTCGGCGGCGGTGTCAGCAAATCCAGAGAAGGCAGCGGCGTCGTCGGTTTATGCAACGGACGGCTGTCACCATTGCGCATCAACAGCGGATGAAGCAGGGTATCATGCGGCTGCGGCGCAACTGGCTGTTGCGGCTGCTGATATTGCGGCTGCTGTGCAACCGGCTGTTGCGGCTGCTGATATTGCTGCTGCGGCGCAACCGGTTGTTGTGGCTGCTGATATTGCTGCTGCGGTGCAACCGGCTGTTGCGGCTGCTGATACTGCGGCTGCGGCGCAACTGGTTGCTGCGGCTGCTGATACTGTTGCTGCGGTGCAATCGGTTGTTGCGGCTGCTGTACAGGTTCAACAATTGGCGTAAACAACGGTTCGTGTGGACCATCATCCAGCAACGCTTTCATTGGCGAAAATTCAAAATCATCCAGCGTGAACGGATTCGCCCCAGCCGGTTGTTCGCCGGAATAACGTTGTTGTTGAGTTTGCGCAAACTGAGGAGCCAGTTCAGCCTCTGCCGCAGCATCTGCATCTTCTGCGTTCACGGGCACATCATGTTGATACTGTTCGCCATAGCGTTGCTGCTGTGTCTGGGCGAACTGACGTGCCAGTTCATCCTGCTGCATCGCATCGATTTCATCATCGTTATACTGATCGCCGGAATCGTACTGATTGCGCTGAGCTTCACGGGCTTTTTCTTCTGCCGCACGCTGTGAGGGCAGCTTAATACCGTAAGACGCCAGTTCACGACGAGTTGGCACGCGGATACGTTTCGGTCGTGGCAACTGCGGGCCAATCCCCTCTTTGACCTGTGGACGCGGTCCAGCGCTATTTGCCAGACTGAAGACTGGCGCGGCAACGGTTGCGGCAGCCCCCGTCGCCAGTGTCGCTTTTTTCACGCCAGATGCCAGAGGGGAAACAGCGGCAGCGGCTTCCACTGGAGGTACTGCTGCAACAGAAGGTGTTTTCAGCGAAGATTTGATCGGTTCTGGTTCTTTAACCGGTTCAGGAATCGGTTGATACCAGGCCGCAAGTTGTTCACGTTCACGGGCACGCTTCTCTTCCACTTCTTCAAAATAGTAAAGCGGCGGACGCGCGGGTTTTGTCTCTTCTACAACGGGTTCAGGCTCCACAACAGGCTGCTGTTCAACAGGTTGCGGCTGTTGGTACAACGGCTCCTGAGCGACTGGCTGCTGATAAGTTTGCTCAGTCTGGTATGTAGACTGTGGAGCAAAAGTGGATTGCTGCTCTTCGGCTTGCCAGGCGTTACCTGCCACCGATTGTTCTGGCGCAGGGGCGTAATACGACTGTTGCGCAGACTGTTCCGGCGCAGTTGCGTAATACGGCTGCTGAACAGGTTGTTCCGCCGCAGGAGCGTAGTAAGGTTGTTGCACAGGTTGTTCCGCTGCTGGCGCATAATACGGCTGCTGTGGCTGTACAGGTTGTTGCAGCGGCTCATTATATTGCACTGCAGGCTGCGCATATTGTGGCTGCTGTGGGTAACCTTCCTGTGCAGGAGCAATAACCGGCTCTCCCGTTTGTGGCCCCGGTACAGGCTGCCAGGCTACTGTAGGTTGTGCAGGTGGAACATCAACAGAGGCAACAGGCGGCGTCTGAGTCACAGGTTCAACCGGCGCAGCCCAGCTTTGTGTCGCCGTGGTAGCAGCAGCTGCTACAGCAACAGGTTCGGTAATTGGCGCACCGTTTAATAATGGATCGTATTCGTCATATTCTGGCTGCGTTGCACGATTGCCCGAAAAGAGGACGTCGTCCGGGTCGGCAGCCACACCGCGTGCAGTGTAGGTAATCTCTTCTTCATCATCCATCCGCTTACCGGAGAACAACGCAGCATCTGTTTGCCGCCCCATCGGATTAATGAATTTTTCCGCCAACCGTTTACGACGCGCTAACGCGCCGCGAAGAATACGGGCACGGCGTGATTCATGCTGTTTGCCGTGATTTTCATCTTCATACTCTTCGTCGTCTTCATACTCATCTTCATCGACCCAGGTATCATCGCGACGGGTACGATTACTGGCGAAGGTGAGAATGTTTAAAATCCAGCCGCCGAGTTTTTCAGCAATGGTCACCCATGACCAACCGGTGAACAGCGTCAGACCCGCAGCCCAAACGCAGAGCAGCGCAATAGTTCCCCCGCTACTGTGTAGCAGTGGTTGTAGCGTAGTGCTTAGTAAGCTGCCAATGACGCCACCGGAGGCAAAATACCAGATATCGTCAGCGTTGATTGCCGCCAGACCACAGGAGGTAAGGATGAGCGCCAAAACGCCAATGATGCGTAGCGAAACGGCAAAATAATCAATGTATTCGTCGCTGGACTGATGACGCCAGGCAAACCAACAACCGCCGACAATAATGACGGGAATGGTGTAAGCCATCACGCCAAAAATAAAGAACAGCGTATCTGCCAGCCATGCACCGGGCATCCCACCTAAATTATGGATAGGTTCATGCCAGGCCGTTTGCGACCAGCTGGGGTCCGAAGGGTTAAAGCTTAGTAAGGCAGCCATCAACCAGACGGCAAACAGGACAATAAGGATCAGCAACGCCTCCAGAAGGCGGCGGCCGCTACTTAACTTTGTCAATGTGACTTCTTTGTCTTCAGTGTATTCCTGGCTCAAGAAAGGCTCTCCAGGTTTTTCCTGCCCGATGCTAAAACGGACAACAGTACCAGGTTACCCCAGTACTGTTGCTGTATGGATTAACAGGAGTGTAATCAAAATACGCCGATTTTGCACCTGTTCCGTGTTAGCGCGTCTTAATAACCAGACGATTACTCTGCTTGACTTCTTCCATAACAACGTATGTCCGTGTGTCATTGACGCCAGGCAGACGCAGCAGGGTTTCCCCCAGCAACTTACGGTAAGCTGACATATCCGGCACGCGTGTTTTCAACAGGTAGTCGAAATCACCAGATACTAAATGACACTCCTGAATTTCTTCAAGTTTTTGTACAGCGGTATTGAATTGTTCAAACACATCCGGTGCGCCACGATTCAGAGTAATCTCAACGAATACCAGAAGTGATGCATCCAGATAATGGGGGTTAAGCAGCGCCGTATAGCCCTGAATAAACCCTTGTCTTTCCAGCCGACGCACACGCTCAAGGCACGGCGTTGGGGAAA
>OGGM01000770.1_pt1 | contig 17346 bp, 16 predicted proteins | sample 1571251 | NCBI WGS metagenome assembly OGGM01 (sample SAMEA2582076, study PRJEB24529) | metagenome | biome: Human gut stool | place: China | collected 2011 | reverse complement strand
GATTCGAAACACCCCTCCCTACCTCTGGCCCGCGCGGAGCGCAAGCCATTTGACCGAAAAAGAAAAACCTGCCCCGCGCACAGGCGCGAGAACCATTTCTGGTTCTCTTTTGGTGCGCAAAAGAGAACTTAACTCTGCGCAACAGCGCTCTTACCTTTTCGCCACTGCCATCAGCGCCCGATTCTCGAGCAGAATACGCAGCAGCACCGTATTCACCGCCGTGAGCACCAGCGCATTCGGGATGCGGGCGGCGAGCACTGCCCATGCGTAGCCGTAAAAGATGTGGAGCGCCAGCGAGTTGATGACCATCGAGCCGACGAAGTGTGCCGCCAGCACACTGCACCACAGCCGGGTGCCGGTGCGCAGATGAGAAAGCTTCTGCCAGCCCAAGCCGCCGACCAGGCCGATGGACGCCGCACCCAGCGTGATGAGCGGATTGATGGCATAGCCAGCCAGCACGCCGCCGATGATGTCGGCCACCATGCCCACGACGAAACCCGCCCACGGTCCAAAGAGGATGCCCGCCAGCAGCACCGGCAGACTGCCCAGATTGAACCGGACAAAGCCGGTGGAGATGCTCAGCACCCGGGAAAAGACGATGCTCATGGCGATGAGCAGGGCCATCGCCGTCAGGGTGCGCACAGAGATCCTGGATTCGTTTTTCATATCAACTGTCCTCCTGTTTTTTCAGGAACTGCGGGGGGAGCAGAAAGAAACGCCCTCCCCTGTGACAAACCGCACAAAGGAGGGCGTGAGTTCAACAAACTTCACTTCCGGACGACGCCGTGCAGACGGCCTCGCCCGCACCCAAGTCCATGCAGCAGCGGGATGCAGGCCATGCACCGCGGGTCTCCCTTCGTCCGCAGCACAACTCCCCGTTGATGCGGCACTTGACGCGCATAGCCTTACTCTGTTGATACTGTTATTATATGCTTTTTTTCGCCCTGTTTCAATCACGGGATGCAACAGGTTTGCTAAAACAAAGCCGCAGAATTTATCACATATGCTCAAAGTCTTTCTTTTTTGGCCCAAACGTGATAAGATGGGTACGATATTGAAAGGGGCTTTCCCGCCCCGGAAAGGATTTTTCACGATGAAATTCAGTGAGATGACCTATACCCGCCCTGACATCGACGCGCTGCTGGCCCGCTGCAAAGAGCTGACCGCAAAGGCAGCTGCCGCTGACAGCGGCGAGGCCCTTGTGGAGGTTTACTACGAGCAGAGCCGCGCCTTTGCCGACTACAACACGGCGGCCAACCTCGCCAACATCCACTACACCTGCGACACCCGCGACGCCTGCTGGAAAGCTGAGCAGGACTTCTTCGACGCCAACGGCCCGGCAGTGTCCAACGCCAGCGTCGAGATCAGCCGCGCCTTTCTCGCCAACCCCCATGTGGACGCCCTGACCGAGGCCTTCGGCTCCACCTGCGTAGCCGGCATGAAGAACGCCGTGCTGGGCATGGACGAGCGCACCGTGGCCCTTCAGCAGGAGTACAACGCCCTCGTCAGCACCTACCAGCAGATCTACGGCGGTGCGCTGGTGGAGCTGGACGGCAAGCAGCTCACCATCCCCCAGCTTGGCCCCTACAAGGAGAGCACCGATGCCGCCACCCGCCGGGCCGCTTATGAGGCCGAGGCCGGTTACTTCGACGCCCACCGCGCCGAGCTGGACGAGCTGTACACCAAGATCGTCAAGAACCTGAACCAGCAGGCTCAGGTCATGGGCTATCACGACTACAGCGAGCTTTCCTATGTGCGTATGAATCGCATCGGCTACGGCCCTGAGGACATCAAGCGCTTCCGCGACCAGGTAGCCCACGACGTCGTGCCGGAGCTGCAGAAGGTCATCGCTCTCAAGAACAAGCGCACCGGCATCCAGCACCCCACTTTTGCCGACCTGCCGGTGGCTTTCAAGGACGGCAACCCCAAGCCCATCGAGGGCTATGACGCCCGGATGTCCGCCGCCCGCACCATGTACCATGAGCTCAGCCCCGAGACGGCAGAGTTCATCGACTTCATGCAGGACAACGAGCTGTTCGACGTCGAGAGCCGCCCCGGCAAGATGTCCGGCGGCTACATGACCAGCCTGCCCTCCTATAAAGCCCCCTTCATCTTCGCCAACTGGAACAATACTTCCGCTGACGTGGATGTTCTGACCCACGAGTGCGGCCACGCCTTTGAGGGCTATGTGGCTGAGCGCGATCCGAAGATCCCCGCCGACCTCGAATGCCCCGGCATGGAGAGCGCCGAGATCCACTCCATGGCCATGGAGTTCCTCACCGCACCGTGGCACCACCTGCTCTTCGGCAAGGACACCGACAAGTACGCCCTGCTCCACGCCGAGGACAGCTTCCTCTTCCTGGCCTACGGCTGCGCGGTGGATGAGTTCCAGCACATCATGTACCAGAACCCCGATCTGACCCCCGACCAGCGCAACCAGACCTGGCTGGAGCTGGAGCACAAGTACCGCCCCTGGATCGACTTTGACGCTCTGCCCTTCTATGGCCGCGGTGCAGGCTGGCAGCGTCAGCTCCACATCTACGAATGCCCCTTCTACTATATCGACTACTGCCTGTCCACCATGGCCGCTCTGCAGTTCTTCCTGCTGAGCCTCCATGACCAGAAGGATGCATGGGCGCGCTATCTGCGCCTCGTCCGCCGTGCCGGCACGGCCAGCTACACCGAGCTGTGCGAGACCGCCGGCCTGCAGGTGCCGTTCAACGACGGCTCCATCAAGGCCATCGCCCAGCAGATGAGCCAGTGGATCGCAGAGCATCAGGTCTGATAGCCCTCTCAGGCGCTTCGCTCCCGCTCGCATCCTGCTGTCCGCTGCCCCCACTGCACTTCGAAGCTCGAGGGCTTCCCTGAAGCAAGGCTGTAATTTTCCCTGTTTTCTCCCCGGCGCTGTCCGCTCTTTGGACGCCGCCGGGGCTTTTTTGTGCCCTTTTTTCGGGGCGCAGAAAAGAAAACCAGAATTTTTTCGAAAAAAAGTATTGCTTTTTCGGAAAAGTCATGGTATTATATCAAAGTCGTCACGACGCAACAGAATATGGACGGTTAGCTCAGCTGGTAGAGCATCTGCTTGACGTGCAGGAGGTCACAGGTTCGAGTCCTGTACCGTCCACCACAAAAATCCCGAGTCAAATGACTCGGGATTTTTTGCGTGGGCGGGACAGGACGAGAACAGCACGGCCACGCCGCAGGCGTGGCAAACAACAGCCCAGTGGGCTGTTGTTTAGTGCGCGGTTCCCAACGCGTAGGAATGTCTACCAAGAAAGCACTACCTGCCAGAGTATCTTCTCCGCCAGCGCTAGTTCAAACAATCGTCCAATAGCAAAAGGCAGGGTATCATCGTGGCGATGCTATCCTGCCTTTTGTGCTTTATGGCTCATTGGGGAGCAATCGCTGCGTATGTCCGTACATGGCCGGTACGCACGTACGCAGGAAAAAGAGAAAGTTCCGGCATATAGGGGTGTTCTTTCGGCTGGTGGTATGATATACTCAACTTGACAAATCGAAATTTGTAGGGGAGCGATAATGATTTACTTAATGAGACATGGCGCAGACCCATCCGAACGCTATGGCGGATGGAGCGCATATGGACTAACAGAAAAAGGTAGGGAGCAAGTTCATAGCGCAAAGGGAAACTTATACAACAAAGGGATTACGCAAATCTATTCAAGTGATTTAGTTAGAGCCAAGGAAACTGCCGAAATTGTGGCAAATTCGCTTTCTTTGGAAATCACATACTTACCTCAATTTCGTGAATCCAATAACGGATTATTGGCTGGCATGCTTAAAACAGAAGCCGCAGAAAAATATCCAGGAATGTATTGGAATGCACTTGGCTGGACAGAAACATGGCCAAAGGGTGAGAGTCCTGAGCAATTCTTTCATCGTATTCAAAGCGCATGGCATGAATTCAAAAAACAAGTTGGAAAAAGCAATGTATTACTAGTATCTCATGGCGGAGTAATGAACATCATATTGTGCTTGGAAAACGGAATACCGTATACGAACAAAGAAACACGCTTTCAAATTAAGGAAGCAGAAATCGTACAGGTGGATATATAAATTCCAGTTTGTCGCAACCTCAACAGCAGGGTTTGGGGCTCCCCACGCCCCAACAAGAAGCTGTTCCAAAGGGAGCAAGAATTTTCAAGAATGGATAATTTGTGGCCACGGGACGATTCTTGCTCTCACCGTCAGAATCATCCGCCTTGCTCTCACCGTCAGAATCATCCGCCTTGCACTCGTAGTCATTTTGTGATACAATTATCCCGATAGGAGGTGTCTCGTATGATGCAGACATTCGTTCGCCCTTCCCGGGATCTGCGCAACCATTACGCCGAAATTTCGGAGATGCTCAAAGATCATGACCATGTGATCATCACGAATCATGGCCGTGGAGAATCCGTTCTCATCAACATTGAGGACTACGCCAAATACGAAGAGTTTTTGCACCAGCGATATGTTGCCGAGGCACTTGCCAAGGCAAAACAGCAGGCAGCTGACCCCGACACGCAGTGGGCAGACCACGAAAGCGTATGGGAGACGCTGGGCAAGCAGTATGACGTATAAGATCAAATATCTGCCCCTTGCCGTGCAGGATTTGAACGACATTGCCCGGTATCTTTCGGGCTTTTATCCCAAAACAGCCAGCCGGGTGTTGAAAGAGATGCGGGATAAAATCACAAAACTGAGCGATAACCCAAAGATGTGTGAAATCTATCCTCTTGACCCGGTATACCGTAAAATGGTCATCGACCAGTATCTTGTGTTCTATCAGGTCAACGACCCTGCCAGAATCGTGGAGATCCACCGTATCCTGCGCGGTTCATGGAATCTGCCGCAGTATCTGGAATGAATCCTTCGGGTTCGCCTGCTGTGGAGAATGCTCCGCCAAAAGCCTCTAACGAAAGTTAGAGGCTCTTTTTTTGTTTCTACTGTCAACGTGAGTCGGCAGATCAGTACAGAACTCGAACAGCACGGCCACGCCGCAGGGTTTGGGACAGGCACACTATCCAAACCTCCAATTTTCCGCACCAAAGGGGCAAAATCTTGGCCAGTATTGCCGTTGCGCCGCAGGGATTTTTGGATTATACTGTTGACTTGTATCTTATTTTGTATTTTCCTGTTCAGTCGAGCCAAAGGAGGCATCCTTACGAACTATCTGTTTCAATTTTCGCGTATTCTGGCGTTCTGTTTTTTGGGCGAGATCTGCCACGCAGTGCTCCCGCTCCCCCTCCCGGCCAGCATCTACGGCCTGCTGCTGCTCCTGGCCGCGCTCCGCTTCGGCATCGTGAAGCTCGAGCAGGTCAAGGAAGTGGGCCTGTTCCTCACCGGCATCTTCCCGCTGCTGTTTGTGCCTGCCGCCGCGGGCGTCATGGAGCTGTGGGCTGAGATGGGCGAGATGCTGCTGCCCATCGTCATCGCCATCATCCCGGTGACGGTGCTGGTCCTCGTGAGTGCAGGCCGCACCACCCAGGCCCTCACCAGCCGCCGCGCTACAAAGAAGGAGGCCGAACATGACTGATCTCTTACAGGGCTTCCTCTCCGGGTCCGCCGCGTGGGGCGTGCTGCTGACGCTGGCCGCTTTCGCGCTGGGTGCTCTCATCAACAAAACCACCGGCAAGGCCATCTTCAACCCGCTGCTGCTGGGCAGCATCTTCGTCATCATCCTGCTGAGTGTGCTGAACATCTCCTACGCCGACTACAAGGTCAGTGCCGCCCCAGTGAACTATCTGCTGCTGCCGGCCACCATCAGCCTCGCCATCCCGCTCTATGAAAAATGGGATCTGCTGAAAGAGAACGCCGCCGCCATCATCGCGGGCATCTCAGTGGGCACGCTGGTGAGCCTGGGCAGCGCTTTGGCTCTGGCCCTCGCGCTGGGCCTCACCCGGGAGCAGTACGCCACCCTCCTGCCGAAGTCCGTCACCACGGCCATCAGCATGGACGTCGCCGCTGAGCTGGGCGGCATCGCGGCCCTGACGGGTGCCATCGTCATCCTCACCGGCATCGCGGGCAACCTGCTGGCCGAGGTGGTCTGCAAGATCTTCCACATCACCGACCCCATCGCAAAGGGCGTCGGCATCGGCACCTCGGCCCATGCCGTAGGCACCAGCAAAGCTCTGCAGATGGGTGAGGTCGAAGGTGCCATGAGCGGCCTGTCCATCGCCGTGGCCGGTGTCCTCACCGCCGTGCTCTGCCCCCTCTTCGTCGGCTTCATTCAGTAAAGATAGACAAAAAATCGCCCTCTGTACCGGCACAATGCCAATACAGAGGGCGATGCTTTTTGCTTTTAAGACCCGGCTTCTTCCCGCTCGGCTTTCCGGCGCTCCACCTCGGCGATGACCTCGGCGGCCTTTTCGTCGATGACCCCCGGCTCTGCCGCCGGAGGGGCCAGACAGTAGCCCTGCAGCAGGTCTACACCCATCTCGAGCACCTTGCGCAGTTCCGACAGCGTTTCCACGCCCTCGGCCAGCACCTGCACACCGCGCGGGTGGGCGTAATCGATGAGCGCCCTGAGGAACTGCTGTTTGTCGGCATCGGTATCAATGCCCTGGATGATGGCGATGTCCACCTTGACATACTTGGGCGCGACCGTCAGCAGGCTGTTGCCATTGCTGTAGCCGCTGCCGTAGTCATCCAGCGCAAAGACGCCGATCGCACCGGGGACATTCCGCTTCCGTTCCAGCTCTCGCTCGTTCATCTCTTCCTCTTCGGTGATCTCCACCACCAGCTTCGGAAGGATGGCACTGTGGGCCTCGCAGTAGCTCGCCCAGTCCTCATCGCTCAGGCTGACACTGGCGATGCTGTTGACGAAGATGAGAGCGTCGGCGTCCAGTTTACCGGCAGCCTCCAGCTCCTCGTAGCACTCACAGGCCCGGAAGAAAGTCAGCTTCTCAATATCATACAACCGGCCCATCTCGCTGGCCAGCTGCATTACCGTGATCGGCGAACGCAGGGTGGGCAGCTGAGGCCGCATCAGGGCCTCGTAGGCCACCACATGGCCGTCGTGAGCCGAGACGATGGGCTGGAAGCAGTAGTCCACCCGCCGCTCCCGGATGAGCTTTTCAAAGTCGCTGCGCTGCTCCATCGCATAGACACCAGCACGGTAGCGCTCCATGTCGAACTCCCGTACCTCGCCCTTGGTGGAGTGCTTGACTTCATACATTGCAAAGTCCGCATATTTCTTGAGGGTGTCGAGGTCCAGTGCGTCCTCCGGATACCATGCCACGCCGCCGGACATCCGGATGCACAGTCTCTTGCCGTCCGGCAGAGCAGCACTGCTCTGGGCAAAGTTCTCTTCCAGCTTTTTGATGTCCGCCCGCAGGGCCTCCCGCGTCTCATAGCCGTAGAACAGCAGCAGGAACTCGTCACCGGAAAGGCGGGCCGCCACAGCGCCGCTGGGCGAGCCCTGCTGTAGGCTGTGGGCCGTCTGCCGCAGATAAACGTCACCCCAGTCGTGACCATACGTGTCGTTGATGGTCTTGAGGTTGTCGAGGTCGGTCATCATCAGGGCCGCGTGACGGAGAGTATCGGGCTTCTCGAACAGCTCCCCGCAGACCCGGAAGAAGGCCTGACGGCTGTACAGCCCGGTCAGGGCATCATAATCGCACTCGTGCTCGATGCGGCTGCGCTCGGCCACCGCGGCCTTGTAGTTGTCGGTGCTCAGGGTCACGATGGCTTCCGCCAGCTGGTCCAGCTCCCGGATGCCGGTGCGGGAAAATTCCGGCACGGCCTTGTGCTGTTCCTGTGCGTCCACCAGCTCTTTCGAGAGCTGGGCAACGGGCTGTGCCAGACCATAGCTGACGAAAAAGGCGCAGGCCAGACCGATGCCCAGTGTCAGCAGTACGGCAAGGCCCAGCAGCTTCGTCACCGACCGGGAGAAGCTGAACAGCTCGTTCCTGCCCACCACGCCGACGAGCAGCCACCGCTCACCCGAGAAGGGGGCGTTGCGGCTGTACAGGTCGATCTGCCGGATGCTGGCGATCTGCTGCTTACCGTCCATCATGTAATGCCAGCAGTTGTTGCTGCGCCGGAGCGTCAGTTCCCATTTCGCATTCCGCAGCGGTACGCTCTGCTCGCCGGTGTTGGAGCTGACATGAAGACCCAGCACCTCGCCCTTCAAGTCGGAGGTGGTGGAGGCCAGCAGATAGCTGCCGTGATGGTCGCTATGCAGCTCGTCCCACGGGAGTTTGGTGTCCATATAGCTTTCCAGCAGCTCCACGCCCAGAACGCCGTAGACTGTGCCGTCGTCCAGGATAAGGGGCTGCGCGTAGGCGATGGCCTCGCGGTCGTCACCCAGCAGCTTATATGGCAGAGTCGTCCAGCGGCCATAGTTTGCCGCCCCGATACGCTCGACGTCTTCATAGGCTGTCTGGAAGGGACGGACATAAAACACATCCTGCTCTCCGTCCAGATACTGCAGCGCAGGCGACCACGCCTTGTCCGTAGCGATGTCAAAGGTCTGCACCAGCTCCGACGGAGCGCACTCAAGCAAAATATCCGAGTTTACCACAGAGGGGGCCGCATCCGGGTCGAGGTCGCGCAGGTAAACGCAGGGCAGGCGGTCTCCGGAGGTGCGGCCCGTGAAGTCGTGGGTATTCAGGATGAGGAAGATGCCCGAAATGCGCTTGGAGCGCAGCGTCTCAAGCATCCTGGGGGCTGCAGCCAGCAGCAGCGGCAGGCTGTCGCTGCTGCTGGAATCCAGCGTCTTGAGGGAAAGCGTTTCGTCGTCCAGCATCTGCTGGGCGGTCTCATTGATGCAGGTCGAAAGATCCGTCAGCTCCTGTGCCTGCCGGAGCTGGTCCTGAATGTAGCCTGCACGGTTCTCCACCTGCTTGTCCAGGATGTCCACCGCGTTCTCATCCAGTTGGAGGGTAACGCCGCTGATCGCAGTGGCCGAAGCCATCAGCATGACCACGATGGCCAGCATGACCATCAGCGCCGAGAAGATGGTAACGAAAATCGTATGCTCTCTTCCCTTCGCTTCATCCCGCATCAGCAGTTTCATGCCTTTCCCCTCCTTCCCCTCGTTTTTGTAAGATGCCTCAGCCCTCGTACTGGCTCAGTGCGTCACAGAGGCTCTGGTACCATGCCTCAAAATACGCATCGGTCAGGAATTCCGCCTCGGCCTCTTCCGCACTCTCGCCTGCTGCGAGGCGCTCTTCCACCGTGGCGCGGTCTGCCGTGGCAAGGTCGCTCATGCTGTAGTTCAGCTTGCTGCGGGCGTCGGTGCCGCCCTCAAAGGCTTTGGTCGTGTACAGTTCGTTGGTGTTCACTGCGTCCACGGCCTCCGTCAGGACGTTTTCCATGCTGCCGGTCAGGGCGAGGCCGCTGCTGTGGATAGCATCCATATCGTTGGCGGCATGGGTCACGGGCAGATAGCCGGAGCCCACTGCAAATGCGATGTTGTTCTCCGGCTGGGTGAACCACTTGAGGAAGACCACGCTGGCTTCCACCTCGGCATCGGTGGCCTTTGCCACGGCCATACCGGCACCCTGCTGGACAGAGACTTTCTCGCAGCCCTCAAAGTGCGGCGTGGGCAGGACTTTCAGCTCGATGTCGTGGCTCTCGGTGTCGCTCAGCATCACCTGCGTCGGGAAGTAGGTCGCGCTGGAGCTGGAGCCGATGTAGGCCAGAATGCTGCCGATTTTGATATCGTCGCTGCGGAAGCGGCCGCTGGCGGCGGCCCAGCCCTTGATGTAGGGAACATAGTAGTTATCCCACAGCCTGCGGGCCGCGTCCTCGCTCAGGCCCATGGTCATCTTGCCGTCCTTGACGTCAAAAATGGCATCACCCAGCTCTTTTGCGCCGATGAGCATATAGTTTGCCATCGCGTCGCGTCCAAACAGGGCTTTGCCGTCGTTGGGCGTATCGGTCTGGGCATCCGTCCAGTTGTAGTAGGCTTCGGCGGTCTTGACCAGACCCTCCACCGTCTCAAGGTCGGAATCCTGTGCGCCGGTGGCGACAGCGAAGGGCTTCCAGTCGGTATCGTTCAGGAACAGAAGCTCCGTGGACTTTGCCACCGGGAAGATCTTGATGCTGCCGCTGTCGTCGAAGTCGCCCTCGGTCAGGTAGCTGTCCACATAGGCGGCGCGCTCCTCGTCGGTGAAATAGGGAGCAAGGTCAGCCAGCTCGCCCATCTGGTCCATGGCATAGGCGGTGTCTGCATAGGCCATAAAGATGTTGGGCATGGCAGAAGCGCCCACCTTGCCCTGTGCCGCAGCCATCACCTGCGCCTCGAGGTCGTTGACGCTGCCCTGGCTGTAGCTCTCCACGGTGATGTTCTTTTCCTTGCCGACGGTGTCGTTGAAGGTATCCACCAGCTTATTGAAGCTCTCCAGCTGGTCGCCGTTGTAATATGTCCAGACGCTCAGATCCACCGGCTCGGTGTTACCCTGTGCGGCGCTCTGAGCACCCCCGCAGCCCACGAGGCACAACACCAGCGCTGCAGCCGCCGCAAACGCGGCCAGACGGCGCATTCCGCTTCGTTTCATCATGAACTTTCTCCCCATTATGAAGATCTATTTATTTCCAAAGATATTTTCATCATACCACCACGCAGCCAGAGCTGTAAACACGTTCTGTCAAAATCAGCAATATCACAACAACTCTTTTCGGATTTTGTCGATTTTTATCTTTCCCCTTTTCCACGAAAAAAGCAGGGCAGGCCCGCGCCGTCCAAAGCCTCCAGCTTTTGGCAAAGCGCAGGTCTGCCCTGCATCGGATATTCAGCTTACAGCTTGCTCAGCTGGGGACCCTGAGCGGTATCCTTCACGGCCCAGCCCATCTCGGTGAGCTGTGCGCGGATGGCGTCGGCAGCAGCCCAGTCCTTGGCCTTCTTGGCGGCGGCACGCTTCTCCACCAGTTCAGTCACCTCGGCGGGAACTTCGTCCTTCCTGCGGTTGTACATCAGGCCCAGCACGCCGGTGATCTCGTCGAAGGCGGCAGCGCCGGCTTCGAGAGCAGCCTTACTGGAAGCGGCGGACAGGGTGTTGATGTCCTTCACGAGGTCGAAGACAGCAGCCAGAGCGTCGGGGGTGTTCAGGTCGTCGTCCATGGCGGTGCAGAATTTCTTCTTTGCTTCCTCGGCCTTCTCCTTCAGCGTCTCGTCGGTGCCGAACCCGGTCTTGCTCAGGGCAAAGTCGAGGTTCTCGCGGCAGGTGTAGAGGCGCTCGAGGCTGTTCTTGCAGCTCTCGATGAGGTCTACGGTGTAGTTCAGCGGCATCCGGTAGCCGGCGGTCAGCATAAAGTAGCGGATGGGCTCGTAGCCGTAGAGGTTGGCCACGTCGCGGACGGTGAAGAAGTTGTGCAGGCTCTTGGACATCTTCTGATTGTCCACGTTGATGAAGCCGTTGTGCATCCAGTAGCGGGCGAACTCGCAGCCGTTGGCGCACTCGCTCTGGGCGATCTCGTTCTCATGGTGGGGGAAGATGAGGTCCTGACCGCCGCAGTGGAGGTCGATGGTCTTGCCCAGATGGGTGCGGCTCATGGCACTGCACTCGATGTGCCAGCCCGGACGGCCCATGCCGTAGGGGCTCTCCCATGCGGGCTCGCCGGGCTTTGCGGCCTTCCAGACGGCGAAGTCGGCGGGGTCTTCCTTCAGGTCGTCCTCCATCTGGCTGCGCAGCTCGCGGTTGCCGCTCTCGAGGTCGTCCAGCTTGAGGTGGCTCAGCTTGCCGTACTCGGGGTCGCTCTTGACACGGAAATAGACATCGCCGTTCTTTGCGACGTAGGCGTGGCCGCTCTCGATGAGGTCTTTCACGATGTCGAGGATCTGCTGGATGTGCTCGGTAGCGCGGGGCTGGACGGTGGGCTTTTTGCAGTTCAGACCGGCGGCATCCTTGAGGTACTCGGCCTCGAAGCGCTGGGCGACTTCCTTCATGGAAGTACCCTCTTCCTGGCCCTTCTTGATGAGCTTGTCGTCGATGTCGGTGATATTGGAGACATAGATGACCTTGTTGCCGCGGTACTCGAGGTAACGGCGCAGGGTATCGAAGACGATGAGCGGGCGGGCGTTGCCGATGTGGATATAGTTGTAGACGGTGGGGCCGCAGACGTAGATGCGGTACTCGCCCGGCACCTGCGGCACGAACTCTTCCTTCTGGCGGGTCAGGGTGTTGAAGATCTGCATAGTTGAATACTCCTTTTTGTGGGACAGACCGGAGCCGTGATCATAAACCTCTCCGTCTCGCTTTCGCTCGACAGCTCCCCTATCGAGGGGAGCCCTTGGCAGGCCGGGACACTTTTCTCTGACTGCTGGGACACAGTTTTCAGAAAGCTTCTCTGCCCTGCGAGCGCCTCAAGATAGCAAACCGCCTCCGACAATATGCTATGCACATTGTCGGAGGCGGTCTTTTCTCAAAATCGCGGTTCCACTCCGGTTTGTCGCTCAAAGCCGATAACGGCGGCCATCCGCGCTGCGATACTCAGCTTCCCGCAGCGTGCTGTCCGGGCGCACTTCACGCGGCGGTCTGCAAACAGGCTTCCAGCCAACGGCCCGTTCTCTCTGCCCAGACGATGCAGCGCTACTCTGCCCGGATAAACGCATTTATCCTTTTACAAACTTATTATAATAGCCGCCGGGGCGTAAGTCAAGCGTTTGACTCCCCTGCCCGGCTTGTGCTACACTGGGCAAAAACGCAGCCCGGAGGTTTTATCATGCAGCTTATCACCGAACGTCTTTTTCTCATCCCCCTGCAGCCCGACGGGATGCGCGCCCTTCTGGCCCGCACCACCGACCCGGAGCTCATCCAGCCCTACACCGATATGCTGGACCTTTCCCTCGCCCACCCCGAGCAGTGGGTCTGGTACACCGCATGGGGGCTTTACCAGAACGATTCCGGCGACTGGGTAGGCGACCTCTGCTTCAAGGGCCTGCCCGAAAACGGCCAGCCGGAAATTGGCTGCGGCCTTCTGCCGGAATATGAACATCAGGGCTACGCTACCGAGGCTGTCCGCGCCGCCTGCCGCTGGGCCTTCGAACAGCCCGGCGTCACCGCCGTCGAGGCCGAAACTGACCCCCGATCATCCTGCCTCGCAGGCGGTTCTGCACCGGATGGGCTTTGTTCCGACCGGGACTGTGGGCGCGGAAGGGCCGAGGTTTATTCTGCGCCAAAAGCCTTGACTCCATCGCCAAATCAGCGCTTTCCCCCTTTACATCGCCCGCAACTTGTGCCATAATTTACTTTAATATAGCAGTTTGCGTTTTCAACGGTCTGGCAGCATCCGCAAACTGCATATCGCAAATATGCTGTTACCCATAGGCATATCTGTGAAACTTGCGATTAAGGGAAGCTGCCCTCGGCGCGGCGATTCGGCGGCGCGGGGCAGCAAGAGAGGGGTAATCTGCTATGAGCAAGATCATCATTCCGGAAAACTACACGCCCGCACTGAACCTGTACGACACCCAGCGCGCCATCGGCACCGTGAAGCGACTGTTCGCCGACACCCTGTGCGCCACGCTGAACCTCTACCGCGTGTCGGCGCCGCTCTTCGTCGAGGCTTCTACCGGCCTGAACGACGATTTGAACGGCGTCGAGCGGAAGGTCACCTTCGACACCAAGGACAGCGGCATCGAGGTGCAGGTCGTCCAGTCGCTGGCCAAGTGGAAGCGCAAGGCCCTGAAGGACTACGGCTTCCGCGTGGGCAAGGGCCTCTACTGCGACATGAACGCGATCCGCCGCGACGAGGATATGGACAACCTCCACTCCATCTATGTGGACCAGTGGGACTGGGAGAAGGTCATCCGTGAGGAAGACCGGAACGAGACGTATCTGAAGAACGTCGTGCGCTCCATCGTGTCGGCGGTCTGTGCCACCGAGATGAACCTCCACGCCATGTTCCCCCAGCTGCAAGACCTGCCGCTCCACACCCCCAACGTCACCTTCATCACCACCCAGGAGCTGGAGGATAAGTATCCCGGCCTGACCCCGAAGGAGCGGGAGAATGCCATCGTCGAGGAGAACGGCACCACCTTCCTGATGAAGATCGGTGCTCCCCTCAAGAGCGGCAAGCCCCACGACGGCCGCGCCCCCGACTACGACGACTGGGATCTGAACGGCGACCTGCTGTTCTGGAACGAGCCTCTGCAGTGCAGCTACGAGCTGAGCAGCATGGGCATCCGCGTCAGCCCCGAGAGCATGGACCGTCAGCTCACCGCCGCAGGCTGCGACGACCGCCGCGAGCTGCCCTTCCACAAGGCTGTGCTGAACGGCGAGCTGCCCTACACCATCGGCGGCGGCATCGGCCAGAGCCGCCTGTGCATGCTGCTGCTGGGCAGCGCCCACATCGGTGAGGTGCAGGCAAGCGTCTGGGACAACGCCACCCGCGAAGCCTGCGAGAAGGCAGGCATCCCGCTGCTGTAAGACTGTATACAAAAAGGACTGGTGCATCCGCAGCAGTCCTTTTTCTTATGTCCTGAATTCCAGACCCGCCTTGCTTTTTCTCCCGTTTCCGCCCAGCCACCAGAGCAGGAAGGCGTACAGCAGGTTCGTGACGAGGATGATGGCAAACCACATCAGCGTCTCCTGAATGGCCTGGTCGTATACCCGCATGAAGGGGTAGGGGCCGTCGATGGTTCCTGTAATATTGCCGTGCAAATCATACAGACCGTATAGGATCGTCGGCACCATCGCCCACCAGACCTGCCCCAGCGGCAGGCGGGGCAGACGCTCGAAGAGCACCAGCGACAAAATCGCCAGCACCGGGTCGAGGAAATGGTGGTAGAGCATCGAGTCCGTGAAAAGCATGATGTACCAGCCGTTGCCGTCCTCGTACATGGGGGCGAGGATGATGACCACCGTTAAAAAGGTCATGGCGAGGCAGCTGGTGGAGATGAACTTGAGCCGCTTGAGCCAGAGGGGCAGCTCCCGCCCGGTGAAGACGCAGCTCAGCTGCCACAGACCCACCAGCAGGCAGACCGCGCCGTTGAAGATGTTGGACAGCTCGGTGTACATCGTGAACATGATGGTCCCGCCCATGGCCCAGCTCATGGGGACGGCGATGGTCTCGAAGTACACGATCAGGAAGTTCATTGCCGCCGAGGCCAGCTTCCGCAGGACAGTCAGGATGTTTTTCAGCACCGTTTCGCTCTCCTATCTGTAATTTTTTGTTGGAATATCAAAGAAACGAGCGGTTTTTCCCGCTCGTTTCTTTTTTACACCCGGACGGGCGCTTATTTTGCCGTATTGATGAAGCTGCGGTTATCCCACAGGTACTTGATGCCGGAGATGGCGGTGACAGCGGCCACGACCCAGCACAGCACGGAGGCGATGTCTGCGCACTGCTGGCCCAGCACATTGCCGGTCAGGGAGACCGTGAAGTAGTAGAAGATAATGGTCAGCATCTGGAGCACGGTCTTCACCTTGCCCCACATGTTGGCGGCGATGACCTTGCCGTCCTTTGCGCCGGCGGCCACCATGCGGAGGCCGGAGACGGCGAACTCGCGGGCCAGAATGATGCAGAGCACCACCGGGCTGCACACGCCGTCCCGCATCATGTAGATAAAGGCTACCGTCGTCAGCAGCTTGTCGGCCAGCGGGTCGGCGAACTTGCCGAAGTCGGTGACCATGTTCCACTTGCGGGCCAGATGGCCGTCGAGGAAGTCGGTGAAGCTGGCCGCGGCGAAGATGAGGCCGGCGATGAGGTAGTACCGCGGGTTGTAGCTCGGCGTGATATACTGGCCGAGCGAGACGAAGATCATGAACACCGGCACCAGCAGGATGCGGGTCAGAGTGAGTTTATTGGGCAGATTCATACAAAAATATCCTCCAATCTGTTATTTTGCAACAGTACCATACAAATCGTAAAGGTCACTGTCGTCCACCAACACATCATAGAACTCGCCGGGGTAGAGCGGCTCTTCGCTGGACACGCAGACGTTGCCGTCCACCTCGGGGGCGTCGGCAGCGGTGCGGCAGAGGTAGAGGCTGCTCTCGTCGTCCACGCCGTCGCAGAGGACGCGGACAGTCTGGCCCACCTTTGCGGCCTGCTTCTGGGCCATGATGCCGGTCTGGATCTGCATCACCAGCTCAGCGCGCTTGTCCTTGACTTCCTGCTCGATCTGGCCGTCCATCCTGGCGGCAACGGTGTTCTCCTCGGCGGAGTAGGCAAAGCAGCCCAGACGGTCGAACTGCACTTCCTTCACGAAGCTGCACAGGTCCTCGAACTGCTCTTCCGTCTCACCCGGGAAGCCCGCGATGAGGGTAGTGCGGAGGGTGATGTTCGGGATCTCACGGCGCAGCTTGCCGATGACGTCCAGCAGCTCGGCGCGGCTGGAGCGGCGGTTCATGTTCTTGAGGATCGTGTCGTTGCAGTGCTGGATGGGCAGGTCGAGATAAGGCAGGACCTTCTCGTTCCGCTTCATGGCGGCGATGAAGTCGTCGGTGATGCGCTCCGGGTAAGCGTACATGATGCGGATCCACTCGAGGCCGGGAATCTTGTTCAGCTTGTCCAGCAGCTCGCAGATGCTGCCCGGCTTGCCCCAGTCTTCACCGTAGGCGGTGGGGTCCTGGGCCACGATGATGAGCTCTTTGACGCCCTCACCAGCCAGCCAGCGGGCCTCGGCCACACAGTCGGCCATCTCGCGGCTGCGCAGCGGGCCGCGGATGCCGGGGATCGCGCAGTAGTGGCAGCGATTGTTGCAGCCCTCGGCGATTTTTAAGTACGCATAGTGGGCAGGCGTACCGATGACGCGCTTGCCGCCCAGAGGAAAGTCCTTCTTGAGGCCGTAGCTCTCCAGATGTTCTTCACCGTTGAACAGGCGGGCCACGATGGAGTCGATGGCCTTGTTGGAGGCACAGCCGACCACGGCGTCCACCTCGGGGATCTCTTCCTCGATCTGGCTGCGGTAGCGCTCGGCCAGACAGCCGGTGACGACCACCTTCAGGTTGGGGTTTGCCTGCTTGTAGGAGCAGGCCTCAAGGATGTTCTCGATGGCCTCGGTCTTGGCGCTCTCGATGAAGCCGCAGGTGTTGACGAGGATGACGTCCGCTTCTGCGAGGTCAGCCACCGTCTCGTGGCCCGCCGACAGCAGGATGTGGACCATCACGTCCAGATCGACCTGATTCTTCGGGCAGCCAAGGGAAATACACGCAATTTTCATTCGGATGATACTCTCTTTCTCTCTTGAGGGTCTGTTATAACGATTTGCTGTGGTGTTGCGGTAGGGTTGGTTTTTTCTTTAAGATGGCTTGCGCGCCGATAGCGCGGGGTGAGTTTTATTTTATGGTCAAATGGCTTTGCGCTCCGCGCGGGCCAGAGGCAGAGCTGGTTTTTCTTTAAGCTGGTTCTCGCGCTGGTGGCGCGGGGCGGATTTTATTCTTTCGGTCAAATGGC